>Ga0073934_10001984_pt1 | contig 45526 bp, 35 predicted proteins | sample LarsenN4metaG_FD_76834 | JGI IMG/M metagenome (GOLD analysis project Ga0073934, IMG submission 76834) | Hot spring sediment bacterial and archeal communities from British Columbia, Canada, to study Microbial Dark Matter (Phase II) - Larsen... ...
GTCTTCCGCTCCGTCGCCGAACTGAAAACCGCCATCCATCGCTTTATCGCCGAGACCAACAATGATCCCAAACCCTTCGTCTGGACCGCAAAACCTCGCCGCATCATCGCCGCTTTCAAACGAGGGCTCCAGAAGTTAGAATCGATCCACTAGCTTGTAGGGGCACCACTTACATGTTTCCGGCGATGCAGTGGCTAGCGCAGCTGGTTCGGAGGCGAAAACAACGCTTTCATTAAAGCGATCGAGCAAAGCCACTGCCTCCGCGGCTTCTTGCTCGCAGTCCTCTGGGGTGAGTAGTACCTCTATGCCAGCCCCCACTGCCGGGAACAGCGTGCCGCGTTCGGGCCACCACCCGGGCGTTTCTTTGACGAGGTATCCGTAGATACGAAGCTGGCGCGACTTGGCTTGGTAGGCGGTCTCGGCATAGCCGCGCACAACAGGTGCCTGGGCGAACGCGCGGCGGGTGCGGATGTCGTCGGCGGCAACCTCGACAGCGCGCGCGAGCGCGGCGTTGCCGGACAGCCCGAGCACGAAGTCGATGCCGTTTTGCTCGCAGAAATCCATCACCTCCGGCCGCCCGTCATGGCTGTCCCCGCGCAGGGTGATCCGGGTCGCCGGCCAGTGCCGGCGCAGGCGGCGCACGAGCCGGCGCAGGTGGGCGGCCACCTCCCGGCCGGATCGCGTCTTGCCCGGCCGCAGCAGCACCGCCACCGGCCGGCTCTTCGCGGTGTCGTAGACGTGGATGGGCAGAAAGCAGCGCTCGTCGTAATGGGCGTTGAACAGCGACAGCTGCTGATGGCCGTGCACCACGTCGAGCGTGTCGTCGATGTCGAGCGTCACCGCCTTGGGCGGCGCCGGATAGCTCGCGCAGTAGAGATCGATCAGCACGCCCATCAGGCGGATGAGCTCGCGCAGGCTCGGGGCGTTCTCCCAGCGCGACACGGTCGGCTGCGAGCACAGATCGATGCCGCTGTCCGGCAAGCGTCCGCAGGCCAGCTTGAAGGCGGGGTCACAACGCAGCCGGTCAAGATCGTCGGCATCCTCGTAGCCGCAGCGATCGCCAGCATGCGGGCGCGTAGAATGTCGGGCAGCGGGTGAACGACCCGCAGCGGATCGCGCGGATCGGCGATCGCCGCCGCAAGCTTCTCGGCGACTGCAAGCCGCCGTTCGGCCTGCGCCAGCAGCATCACCCCGCCGTCGGAGGTGATCCGTCCGCCGTCAAACGCGGCTGTGATCTTCTTGCCGGCAACGGCTGGAAACGAGAAGGCAAGAAACGTATCGTCGGTCATGGCGGGTGAGGTCTGCGGCGATCAGAGGAACCGGATGGCTTTGCCACCCAATTCCTACGCCCGACCAGTCCGTTACGCCACATCCGCCAACATCAAATCCACCCCGTCATGGATTATGACGAGTTAAGCGATCAGGTCGGGACCGATCGCCGGCCTCTTCTCGCGCGACGGACAGCGTGCAAACCGGCGGTACGCGCAATGGAGCGAAGTGATGCGGCAACGGTCAGCGGGAAATGGTGGGGCTGGGAATGGGGTGCTCGTTGGTTTGCGGGGGAGCACCATTTTGTCCGACGTCATTTGCATTACGTCCGCATTCGGGGAAGGCCAGCCATGCGCCGTCGCCCGACGCGGATCGTCACAGACGCGTTTGACGCAGGGCCGATCTCAGGTTGTCACTCGGCGCCGCATTCACGCACGCTGCGCTTGGGGGTTCGCTTGCTATAACGCCGGTCTTGAGTTTCGGACGGCCGCGTGATCGGGAAGACTTCGCGAACATGCTCGACCCACATGTCGCGAAAGGCCGTGGCAAAGTGCGGCAGCGGGCGTCGCTTGTCCCACAAGATGGATAGCGGCTCCCGCAGCACCTTACCCCTGTACGTCACATTGACTATTCGCAACGTATAACGATGCGTTCGTAGCGCCGACGGAATGATGGCCACGCCATGTCCTGCTTCAGCGAGAGCGAGCAGGGTCTGTGGTATCCGGCTTTCGAACAGGATGTTTGGCTTGAGCCCGGCGAGACGGCAGGCGGCGTCGAAAGCCCTGCGAAATCCAAACCCGCTATCCAGGAGAAGCAACGGATAAGGAGCAAGGCGGTCCACCTCGATTGCGCCGCGGCTCCCAAGTGTCAGCCGTGGATGGCCCGCGGCGAGCAACTCGACCGGTGGCTCCAACTGGCGGCTCCCGAAGCGCTGGTCGTCCAGCTGAAATTCGCGAAGCATATTCAGCGCTAAATGAACATCGCCGCGTTCCAGCAGTGCCAGCATTTCAGCACTACCCCCCTCGCTCACCTTGACCTGTACTTTGGGATAGCGTTGCGCAAAGCGGATCAGGAACTGTGCAAACACACTTTCGATGTGTTGTGGAGAGGCCGCCACTTTCAGCACACCGCTATCACCTCGCTGGAGAAGCTGCGCTCGCTCGCCGACTGCGCTGGCATAGTTTAACAGACCACGGTAGTCGCCGAGCAACTGTTCGCCTTCGCTCGTCAACAGGAGGCGGCGCCCCACCCTATGGAAAAGCTTGAAACCAAGCTCCTGCTCGAGATCGTTGATTTGGCGGGAAAGGGCGGGTTGGGCAATGCGAAGCCGCAGTGCCGCCTTGGAGACGGTGCCGAGGTCGGCGACGGTTACGAAGGTTCGCGCGTGCCGCAGGTCCATGCCGGTTCTTTCTTATGCCGGATCGGCATAAATGGCTAGAGGAATGAAGCATTGGACCGTGAAAGGCGTCCCCGCCACACTTGCGTCGGGAATTTCATCGCGCCCGTGTGATGGGCCGATCCATGACGCAGGAGGATGCCATGAAGCCGATTTGTCTGATGCTGCCGGCCATGCTCGGCATCACTTTCGCGACCATCGAGGCCGACGCCCAGACCTGGCCAACGAAACCGCTTCGCGCGATCGTGGCCGCCGGAGCGGGCAGCACCATCGACATCATCCCCCGCCTGGTGTTCGAGCAGCTCGCATCGCAGCTCGGCCAGGCGATTGTCGTTGAGAATCGTCCTGGCGCCGGCACGACGATCGCTGCCGGCTTCGTCGCCAAGTCCGATCCCGATGGTTACACCATTTTGGTGAACTCGAATGCGCACACAATCTCGCCATCGCTCTACGAGAAGCTGAGCTACCACCCGGCGCACGATTTTGCAGCGGTGATCCCATTTGGCATTACGCCGAATGTCTTGGTTGTGTCGCCTGCGAAGGGATGGAAGGCAGCCGGCGATCTTGTCGCCGCGGCCAAAGTGAATCCGGGCACGCTGAACTTCTCCTCGGTCGGTGTCGGAACCGCGACCCATCTGAGCGCTGAACGGTTCCAGTCCAGTGCGCGAATCCAGGCGGTGCACGTCCCATTCAAGGGCGGCGGGGAAGCGGTGTCCGAAGTGATGGCGGGACGGATCGACTTTTTCTTTGGGCCGGTCGGGCTGGTCTTGCCCCATATCAAAGCGGGGAGGCTCGTTGCTCTCGCGGTGAATGGCAGCAAACGTGCCGGTGCGCTGCCTGACGTGCCGACCACCGCGGAGGCTGGATTGGTCGACGCCGAATATCCGTTCTGGTTCGGTCTCTTTCTACCAGTGAAAACACCGCGCGCAATCGTCGACCATCTTCACCGCGAGACGCTGAGGGCGCTACAGGCACCAAACGTGAACGCGAGGCTGGCTTCGCTTGGGGTCGACCCGATGGTAATGACGCCGAACGAATTCGATGCTCATGTCCTCAAAGAAATCGCTCTCAATGCAGCGTTGGTCAAGGCGGCGGGCATCAAGACCAATTGACCGGGTGCGATGACACTCGCCGGCGGTCGCCCATAACGCGAGCGGCCGCCCTTTGATGCGGCCTCGCTCGACCGGTCACGCTCCTCCCACTCGGCAATGCTTGGATGATCTGCCACATGCGCCAAGGCTCGCCTCCTGCGAATCCTGGCGCCGCAACCTAACCGCTTCGCTCCACTCATTGCCGCTTCCATCATGCGGCTCTCACGCCGCGTCGCGAGGACCGCATGAGTTTCGGAACTGAGTTTCGAAACTGACCGCACCCGACCAACTCGCAGACCCGATCAAAAATGCCTCTTGCTCGCAGGGGGCGTCCACATAAGACTCTTAAACGTCATCACGGTGATCGCTCCTCGGGCGAGCGCTTTGCGAGAAATGCACAGACTGCGCAGGCGACGCTCACAACGAGCTCCGCCTGTGTGTCATCGACATTGTCGCCCTCTCGAACGTGGCGCGCTCTGTCTGAAGCGAATCCCCAGAGTTTCTCGACCGCAGCGTCGAGCGGCTTCGGAAGGCTCATGCGCGGTAGAAGACTGCCAAGTGTAGCGTTCGGATCACCAAGCACATCGCGCGCCGTGCATTCCAGTGCAGCCATTGCGTGCTGCATCGCCCCGGTAAGGTCTGGTGTTGGCCGACGCGAGATGTCGCGAATCGCCTCGTGTATCTCGCTCGCAGCTCTTGCGCGTCCACTAGCCTCCAAAATCTGGCCTGCCTCCGCTGTCGTGGCGGCGAACGTGTCACCTCCGCGGAAGGTGACCCCATCTTCGGTCAACTGCCACCCAATGCCACTCTCACGAAAGAAGCGGTTCAGCTCGGAGCGATACCTTTCGGCTTTCGGCGAATGCTTCTGCAGGTGCCGATAAAGCGCCTCAGCGACGTCATAGACCTTGAACCAGTCACAATTACGGAGAAGGTACTGCACCTCGTCCCAAATGTTCGGATATTGTGACCAGTTGTTCTGGTCGGGGGCGACGAAGAGAATGCCGCAGACGATGTTCCGGATCGAACCTGGGGTCATCCCACAGTCGACAGCGATCTGCGCTACCGCGTAGCGCAAATTCTCGGGCGCGTCCTCACGGATCGTTACTTCTGGCTCTGGGCCTTTGTAGCCGTGGCGTTCGGAGAATTTCATCGTCATCTCTCATCATATCATGTGGCGTGACGCACCGGGGTCCCGTCGCGGAGTCGGTTGGAATTTGAGGTGGCGTAGTCTCCGGGGGTGATCAATTTCGAATCAGCTGGCGTTGAAGCGCCAGCCAGGAGACCACGCCATGACGAGCATGACCACGAAGCGCGATTCCCTCGCAGCCTGTCGGCGATACGGCTGCGTATCTGTTCGACGATTGGTTTGACTCGATCGAAGCTGCGGTGCGTGACCGGGTGCGCGGCTTTTTCCAGGCCATGATCGAAGGGGAGCCGGAGGCGACACTGCTGCGCCTGCGGTATGGCCGGCTGCCCAAGAAGGTCGCCTGCGGCGCCGCGGCGACTGTCGGCCACCGCCACGGCCATCGCCGGCGCTCGCTGATGGGCAGCTTCGGCAAGGTCGAAATCGCGATGCCGCGCGCCCGGCTGAACACGCCCGACGGCAAGACCACGGAGTGGAACAACCAGGCATTGCGCGCCTATCAGCGCCGCACGCTTTCGGCCGATGCCTTGATCGCCTCGACCTACCTTTCCGGCACCAACACGCGCCGGGTGCGCCGGGCGCTGAAAGCGCGCTTCGCCGGGGCCGTGGGCAAGGACACGGTGAGCCGGGTCTGGCGCAAGGTGAAGAGCAAGCCGCCGCGCAGGCAAAGGCGCACGCCCCGATCCGTTCCGCGCGGGCAAGACCGCGCGCGCGCCGGGCCTGCGCGCAAACGATGACGCGGGCGATTGGGCCCGCCGCCACGCTGAGCAAGAAGGCGGCACGGCAAAGCTCCTGCTTCGCACACGGAGTGCGACGGAAATCCTAGACCGAGCGCGTGGGGGCGCGGCGGAGGCCCGCCTACTTCCCCTCCGCCTTCTTCTTCTTGACGCCGAACAATTCCTTGATGTTGTCCCACAGCTCGATCTTGGTGCCGTGGCGGTGCATGATGAAGCTCTGCTGCGCGACCGACAACAGGTTGTTCCAGGCCCAGTAGATCACGAGCCCGGCCGAGAACGACGCCAGCATGAAGGTGAAGATCAGCGGCATCCAGTCGAAGATCATCTTCTGCGTCGGATCGGGCGGCGCGGGGTTGAGCTTCATCTGCAGCCACATCGTGATCCCCATCACGATCGGCCAGAAGCCGACGTGCAGAAAGGCGCCAATCACCGGCAGCACGGTCGGATCGAACGGCAACAGCCCGAACAGGTTGAAGATGTTGGTGGGGTCGGGCGCCGACAGGTCCTTGATCCAGCCGTAGAACGGGGCGTGCCGCATCTCGATCGAGACGAACAGCACCTTGTAGAGGGCGAAGAACACCGGCACCTGGATCAGGATCGGCAGGCAGCCGGCGAGCGGGTTGATCTTCTCCTTCTTGTAGAGCTCCATCAGCGCCTGCTGCTGCTTGACCTTGTCGTCGGCATAGCGCTCGCGAATCGCCATCATCTCCGGCTGCACCGCCTTCATCTTCGCCATCGAGGCGTAGGACTTGTTGGCGAGCGGGAAGAAGATGATCTTGATGATCACCGTAATGGCGAGAATGGCGAGGCCGAAGTTGCCGAGCCACAGGAACAGCCAGTGGATGGCGAGAAACATCGGCTTGGTGATGAAATAGAACCAGCCCCAGTCGATCAGGAGCTCGAACTTGTTGATGCCGAGCTGCTTCTCGTAGCCGTCGACGATCGCCACCTCTTTGGCGCCGGCGAACAGGCGGGTGTCGGCGGCCCCGCTCGCGCCCGGGGCGATGGTGAGCGGCTCGCCGAGATAGTCGGCCTGGTAGGTCTTGAGCGTGCCCGCGACGGAGGCGGTGAAGCGGGCGTCGACTTTGGCCTTGGCATCGGGCACGAGCACGGTCGCCCAGTACTTGTCGGTGATGCCAAGCCAGCCGTTCTGCGCCCGGGCGAAGGTGATGCTCTTCTTCTTCTCGACGTCGGAGTAGGTGTACTCCTGCAGCTTGTCCTCGAGCACGCCGATCATGCCCTCGTGCAGGATGTAGTAGCCGAGCGTCGGCGGGGTGCCGTGGCGCGAGATCAGCGCAAACGGATAGAGCACGACCGGCGTCGCCCCGGTGTTGGCGACGCGGTCCTGCACCGTGAACATGTACTTGTCGTCGACGGCGATGGTGCGGCGGAAGCTCAGCCCCTCGCCGTTGTCATAGACGAGCGTCACCGGGCGGCCGATGCCGAGGCTGCCCGTGCCCTCCTGCCGCCAGAGCGTGTCGGCCTGGGGAAGCTTCAGGTTGCTGCCGGCGCCGCCGACCCAGCCGAACTCGGCGTAGAAGGGATGCGGGCTGCCCGACGGCGAGAGCAGGACGATCGGCGGGGAATTTGGATCGACGGTCTCGCGGTACTGGGTCAGGGCGAGGTCGTCGATGCGCGCGCCCTTGAGCGCGATCGAGCCCTTGAGCCTTGGCGTGTCGATCGCAAGGCGCGGGGCGGCGCCGAGGGCGGCCTCGCGCGTCGGCGCCTGGCCGGGAAGCGGGGGCGCCTGGCCCGGGGTGGGCACCGCGCCCGGGGTGCCGCCCTGCGCCTGCGGCGTGGGCGGACCGCCCTGCGCGCCGGGTTGGCCGCCCGGGCCCGGCTGCGGCGCGGGCGCCTGCATCTGCTGCTGCTGTTGCCTGAGCTGCGCCTCCTGCCGCTGCTTCTCCATCTGCGGCAATCCAACAAAATACTGCCACACGATAAGAACGATGGCCGACAGGACAATGGCGAGGATGGTGTTCTTCTGGTCGTTCATCTCGGCTGCTCTAGTGCGACCCGGCATGTGGGGTTGCGAGGCGTCGAGCGCCACCGCGCCGAGGCGGGTTTTGATTCATCCGGCCCGCACGGCAATTCTGCGCGTGCACGCGGTGCAGCGCCCGGTCGAAGTCCTCGATCAACCGCGCGAACGGAAGGGTGAGCGCGGCCCGGCGCCCGATCAGCACGTAGTCGTGGCCCGGGCGCAGCCGGTCGCGCCCGGCAAGCCGCACCATCTCGCGCAGCCGCCTCCGCACGCGGTTGCGCTCCACCGCGCTGCCGACCTTCCCGGAAACGGTAAATCCCACACGCACCGGTCCGTCCTCGCACCGATCGAGCGCCTGCAGCACGAATCCGGTGACGGGGGCCTTCGCGCCGGTTGCCGCGGCCAGGAAGTCCGCGCGTTGCCTGAGCCGCCGCATGGCAATCGCGGGCGCGGCGTGGCTTAGGCGCTGAGCCGTTTGCGCCCGCGCGCGCGTCGGGCGGCGAGCACCCGGCGGCCGCCCTTGGTTTTCATGCGGGCGCGAAATCCGTGACGGCGCTTGCGCACCAGCCTGCTCGGTTGATAGGTCCGCTTCACGATTTCTTCTCCGTTCGCCGTCGCGTGCGGGCTTATACGGAGGCGCGCCGTGGGCGTCAATGCAACCGCCGACGGCCGGGCCGGGGTCACGATTTGCCTCAAAATTCAGTGAGATGGCTTCGCGACCCCTGGGCGTCGTGTATAGATCACGGGCCGGCCGCCGCGGCCGTTGCGGGCGGCGGGATTGGCGCAACGGAGCGCAACGGCGCCACGCGCGGAAACCCATGCCGACTTTGCCCGCGGACCAACGTCCCACGGCCGCTCTGCCGAGGGCAGGGGCGCGTTGGCCACGGCGCCGTTGGCTGCCGATCCTCGTCGTCGTCTTCTTGATCGGACTGGCCTATGGCTTCGGTCTGCATCGCGAGCTGAGCTTCGAGACATTTGTCCGAAATCACCTCGCCGTCGATCGGTTCGTCGAACGGCACGCCACCGCCGCAGTGCTGGGCTATGTCGCCCTCTATATCGCGGTGATCAGCCTCTCGCTGCCGGGCGGCGCCCTGCTCACGATCATCGGCGGCTTCCTGTTCGGGCCCGTGGTGGGCACGGTGGCGGCTCTCGTCGGGGCGATCGCCGGGGCAACCGTCATCTTTCTCGTGGCGCGCTGCGCCTGCGGTGAGTGGGTGTCCAGGCGCGCAGGCCCCCTGGCCGCCAAGCTCGCCGAAGGCTTCCGCGCCGACGCCTTCTGCTATCTCCTGTTTCTGCGGCTCGTGCCGTTTCCATTCTGGCTCGTCAATCTTGCCCCCGCTCTTTTCGGCGTCCGGCTCGGTGTGTTCGTCGCCGCAACCGCCATCGGCATCATCCCGGCGACCGTCGTGTTCGCCGTCTTCGGCGCCGGACTGGACAGCATGATCGCCGCGCAGGCGGCCCGGTATTCCGCCTGCAAGGCGGCGGGTCACCCCGACTGCAGCGTCGATTTCGATCTCTCGCAAGTGCTCACGCCGACGCTCGTGTTCGCGCTGGCCGGTCTTGGCGTGTTGGCGCTCGTCCCCATTTTCGCTAGACGGTTATGGGGTCGAAGGCAAAAGGCCGGTGTCCCCTCGAACAAGTTCTGATCGCGGTCGCACGGCGCTTCGAGAGGATCGGCATGGCGGAGCAGCTCACCCCCGACCTGTGCGTCATCGGTGCGGGCTCCGGCGGATTGTCGGTGGCCGCCGCGGCCGCCGCCTTCGGCGTTCCGGTGGTGCTGATCGAGAAGGGTCGCATGGGCGGCGAATGCCTGAATACGGGCTGCGTGCCGTCCAAGGCGATGATCGCGGCAGCCCGACGCGGGGAGATCTATCGTTCCAGTGCTCCGTTCGGGATCAAGCCGGTCCGGCCCGGCATCGAATTCGATCACGTCAACGATCACGTGCATCAGGTCATCGCATCAATCGCGCCAAATGATTCCAAGGAGCGCTTCACCGGGCTCGGCGTGCGCGTCATCCAAGGCGAGGCGCGCTTTCGCGACACGCGGACGGTCGTCGTCGGCGATGAGACCGACATCCGCTACGCCGTGCGGGCGCGCCGCTTCGTCATCGCCACCGGCTCGTTGCCGGCCATACCGCCGATTCCCGGCCTCGAGCAGGTGCCCTATCTCACCAACGAGACGGTGTTCGATCTGCGCGAGCGGCCGAAGCACCTGATCGTGATCGGCGGCGGTCCGGTCGGGATGGAGCTCGCGCAGGCGTTCCGCCGGCTCGGCTCCGAGGTCACCGTGCTCGAGGCGGCCCAGCCGCTCGGCAAGGAAGACCCCGAATGCGCCGCCATCGTGCTCGACGCTTTTGCGCGCGAAGGCATCACCGTGCGCAGCGGCGTCAACATCGCCCGCGTGCGGCGCGTGCGCCAGCGCATCGAGGTGGTGCTCGCCGGTGACACCGAAGAAGTCATCCAGGGCAGCGACCTCTTGGTGGCCGCCGGGCGGCGGCCCAACATCGCGGGTCTCGACCTCGAGGCCGGCCGCATCCGTCATGGGCCGGACGGAATCATCGTCAACAAGCGTTTCGGCACCAGCAACAAGCGCGTCTACGCCATCGGCGACGTGGTGGGGTCGGCCCGCTTCACCCACGCCGCCGGCCATCAGGCCGGCCTGATGGTCCGCCATCTGCTGTTCCGGCTGCCGGTGGCCATGAACCCGGACGAGATACCGCGCGTCACCTTCACCGATCCGGAATTGGCCCATGTCGGGCTGACCGATGCGCAGGCGCGCGGGCGCTGCGGCACCATTCGCGTCCTACGCTGGCCCTATTTCGAGAACGACCGGGCGCGCGCCGAACGGCAAACCCGCGGTCATATCAAAGTGGTAACGGACAAGAAGGGATTGATCCTGGGCGCAACCATCGTCGGGGCCGCGGCCAGCGAGCAGATCACCGCCTGGACGCTGGCCATCAACCACGGCCTCAATATTCGTGCTTTTGCCGAAATTGTCGTGCCATATCCAACCTTCACGGAGATCGGCAAGCGCGCGGCGATGAGCTTCTTCACCCCCCGTCTGGCAAATCCCTGGGTGCGGCGCCTTGTCAATGCGTTGCGCCGCCTGGGCTGAAGAGGCGCAAGCCGAGGGGGTGCAAGCTGAAGAGGCGTAAGAGGCATTGGTGCAGTCACACGATGACCTCCGGCGACGCACCGGAAAGCAGGAAGACCCATCGATGACGCAGGAGACCGCACCCGCCGCGCCGCCGGCACGCCCGATCAGGCTCGGTCTGTCGGGCAAGCTCCTCGTTCTCACGCTGCTGTTCGTGATGATCGCGGAGGTGCTGATCTATGTGCCTTCGATCGCCAACTTCCGGCTCAACTGGCTGCGCGACCGGCTGGCCGCCGCCCACACGGCGGCGCTGGTGCTCGATGCGGCGCCGAGCGGCATGGTGCCGGAAAGCCTTGCGCGCCAGATCCTCGACAGCGTCGGCGCGCGCGCGGTGGCGATCAAGATGGGCACGCAACGGCGGCTGCTCGCCGTCTCCGAACTTCCCTCGGCCATCGATCACGAGATCGACATGCGCGACGTCCCTTGGTGGAAGGCGATCGTCGACGCGTTCGACACGCTGCGCTCCGGCGACCGCGACATGATGCGGGTGATGGGCGCGGCGCCCAAGGGCGGCGAGTTCCTGGAAATCGTGCTGGACGAAGCACCGCTGCGCCGAGCGATGCTGAAATTCTCGACCAACATTCTTCTCCTGTCGCTCGTGATCTCGGCGATCACCGCAATGCTGGTCTATCTGGCGCTGCACCGCCTGCTGGTGCGGCCGATGCGCCGCATCACCACCAACATGATGCGATTCCGCGCCGATCCGGAGGATGCCGCGCGCATCATCGTCGCGTCCGGCCGGCGCGACGAGATCGGACTGGCCGAGCGCGAGCTTGCCGTGATGCAGCGCGATCTGGCCTCCATGCTCAATCAGAAGAGCCGGCTTGCCTCGCTCGGTCTCGCCGTATCGAAGATCAACCACGACCTGCGCAACCTGCTCACATCGGCGCAGTTGTTTTCCGAGGGGCTTTCCAACCTGCCCGATCCGCGCGTGCAGCGTTTTGCGCCGAAGCTGATGCGGGCGCTGGAACGGGCCATCGCCTTCTGCGAGTCGACGCTCTCCTATGGACGGGCGCAGGAGCCGCCGCCGGACCGCAAGCCGGTCGAGCTGGAGGGCCTGGTCGAGGAGGTGCGCGAAACCCTCGGTCTGGCCGAGGGGCGGATCGGCTGGGTGGCCGCCATCGAGCGCGGGCTGATCGTGGATGCCGATCCCGATCAGCTTCTGCGCGTGTTGCTCAACCTCGCCCGCAATGCCGTGCAGGCGCTGGAGACGCGGGCCCCCAACGATCCCGCGCGCGACCAGATCCGCATCACCGCGCGGCGCGAGGGCGCGGTGGTGGTGATCCAGGTGTCGGACACGGGACCGGGCTTTCCGGCCAAGGCGCGCGAGCATCTGTTCGAGCCGTTCCAGAGCTCGGCCCGCAGCGGCGGCACCGGCCTCGGCCTGGTCATCGCCGCCGAGCTGATCCGCGCCCATGGCGGCGACATTCGCCTGGTCGAAGGCACGATCGGGGCGACCTTCCGGCTCACCATCCCCGACCGCGCGGTCGATCTCGACGCCCACCGCGCGCGCGCGCGCGCCTGAGTCGGATCGAGGCGGTCGGCGGCAGCCGGGTCCGCGCCGCCACAGCGGGGCTGCGGCTGCGGCCGGCGAATCAGTCGGACTGAACCACCGGCGCCCTCCCAGGGCACCGAATGGGGGTTAACGACCCGCTTGGGGTCGATGGCTCAGCCATCCAAGGAGATGAACCGGCCACCGCGGCGACCCGCAAGGCGTGTCCCGTTCGGTCCGTTGGTTTGCGAGTAACGACACTTGCCGGGCAAAGTCGGCTGGCCCAGGCACAGTCGTTAACCCGGGCTCGGAGCCCTGCGGGTTCCCGCAAGGCTTGCCGGCTGTGGTGCCGGGAGATCGCCGACAGGGGTCGGAGCCCTGCCGGTTCCCGCAAGGCTTGCCATTGCGGGATGAAGGCTATAGCTCTAGCGCCGCGTTCCGCGCTCCACGGGGAACGCGGCATGCGCAAACGGTCCGCGCCCGTAGCTCAGCTGGATAGAGCACCAGACTACGAATCTGGGGGTCAGAGGTTCGAATCCTTTCGGGCGCGCCATTTTCAATTTCAGCATCAAACGCTTACGTCGCCCCATCATGCGGAGTGAATCGCAACTCGGCGACTGGTCGCGGATAAGTCGCGTTTTTGCCGATTGGCCGAAAAGGCGCAGCCACAAGAGCTAGGGCGCGAGTGGCCTGAGTCGGCGTCCTAGCTGGATTGCCTATGTTCCGTTGAACACCGCTGGTTGAACCACCATGTTTGGCGAATTGGTCTCGGGGCGACGGCCGAGGCTGGGCGCTGCCGAAATCGTCGACGAAATTCATTGATTACGGGAGGCGGGATGCGTTTCGATTTGTCAATTCCACGCGGGAACGGACCTGCTCTCGACCTTGCCGTAGCGGCGGGCGAGGTCGTCCTTCTCCTTGGCGCCAACGGCACGGGCAAATCGAGCCTGATGCACCGCTTCTACGGCGCGCATGACGCAAACGCTCGGCGGATCACCGCACATCGACAGACTTGGTTCGAATCCAACGCGATTACGCTGTCACCTCAGCAGAGGCAGCAAACAGAGGCCAACATCCGAGGGCATGACACGAATCCCCAATCGCGGTGGATGGAATATGCCCCGTCCTCCCGCGCCAGCATGGCGATCTACGACTTAGTGGACGCCGAAAACGTTCGCGCCCGCGAGATCGCGAGTGCAGTCGATAGCGACAATTTCGATCTTGTGAAGGAATTGCGGAAGAAGGATGCGCCGATCAAGATCATCAATGAACTGCTTAGGCTCTCAAACATTCCGGTGACGATTGCAATTCAAGAGAATGCGCAGGTCGTTGCCAGCAAGAATGGGAGCGCGCCATATAGCATTGCTGAGCTTTCAGATGGAGAGCGGAACGCAATTCTTATTGCTGCAAACGTGCTCACAGCAAAACGAGGCACGCTTCTACTAATCGATGAGCCAGAACGACACCTTCATCGCTCCATTATTTCTCCACTTCTTTCGCAGTTGTTTGCAAAGCGGCCAGATTGTGCGTTTGTTGTCTCAACGCATGACGTGATGTTGCCGCTCGACAATCCGGATGCGCGCACGCTTCTCATTCGCGGGTGCAGCTACAATGGCTCGACAGTTACGGCGTGGGACGCGGATATCGTGACCCCTGGTGCGGGAATTGACGATGATCTAAGGCGGGACATTCTCGGTGCGCGACGAAAGATTCTTTTCGTCGAAGGAGTGGAAAAGAGCCTCGACAAGCCGCTTTACAGCTTGGTGTTTCCCGATGTGTCGGTCATCGCGAAAGGCAGCTGCCGGGACGTAGAGCGGGCCGTTGTTAGCATCCGCGACGCAGATGGACTCCACTGGCTCGATGCATTCGGACTTGTGGATAATGATCGCCGCCCCCAAGCCGAAATTGATCGCCTAAAGGGACGTGGCGTGTACGCGACGACGGTCTATTCGGCGGAGGGCGTCTATTATCATCCTGAGGTTCAGCGTCGCGTCGCGGAGCGACACGCAAGCACCACCGGCGACGACTTCGAGAAGCAAATCGCTGAAGCGAGGTCCGCGGCGATCGCCGCCATCGCACCTCACGTCCAACGTCTCACTGAACGCGTGGCCGAAAAGTTGATCCGCGAGGAGTTCTTCGCGCACATTCCCAATAAAGATCAAATCTCCGCTGCCACTCCGGTGAATATCTCGATCGACGTGCCCAAGATTGTCGGAGCAGAACGCACACGCCTTCAGGAGGCCCTCGATGCAGGCGATCTGACGACGATCGTTTCGCGCTATCCTGTCCGTGAAACGCCGGTTCTCGATGCGATTGCGCGAAAGCTGGGCTTCCAAGATCGCGGTCAGTATGAAGGCGCTGTGCGCAAGCTCCTGATGGACGACCCTGAAGCATTGACATTCGTTAGGTCGCTTTTCAGCACCCTAGCCGCCGACATCGCGGCGGGTGCAGGCAAGGCTGGAACGAGCGTGACGGATACGCCGCCTGCGAAGGTCGCCTGACTTTTACGCCGCCGTCGTCGCCACCCCATCAAGCCTAACGCGCACGGTGGTCACGCCATTGCCCGCCGCTTCGATCGCGATCCCGATCGGATAGCGGCCGGCGCCCGGCACGTTGACCTCCTTGGCGGTGTCGTCCCAGGCGACCGGATCGCCGCCGACGATGACGGCGCTCGCGAGCTTCGGCAGATCGAACACGCCTTCGGTTGCGATCGTCACAGTCTCGCCGGCAGCAGCAGTCTTGCTGGCGACGCCGAACAGGGCGCCGAGCAGAACGCCATCGCCGCAATCAGCAGGTGGATTTCTTCAGATTGCCGACGGATGGCCAACGAAATCAGTGATCAACGCAATGCTTCATGGCCCGGATGGATTGGCCGACCAAGCCGGCTTAACTCGAGCATCGAGACTTGTTTCAGCGGCGGATGGAATTGATTCGTCGTGCCCGCGCGTGTCGCGGCATTCATGTGTTGAAACGTTCGCAACGTCGAAGACGGGGATGGCCGGGACAAGCCCGGCCATGACGGTGACACAAGTCGGCGTCAAACGCAGTCGGTGTCAATTCTTCGGCGGTTCCGCCTCGCCGCCGGGCGAAGCACTCCAGCGGGCGAGCGCTTCAGCGATGCTGTTCGTTCCCGTCTCGCCCTTCTCCAGCTCGAGGATGGCGCGGATCTTGTTCTTGTACTGGATCGGCACTTCGATCCAGGGCCGGTTCTTCATCAGGTCCATGTTGAGGTTGCGGTCCATCTCGACGGCGGACAGGCCGATCATGAAGTAGCCCTCGCTCACCCGCACGGCGACGCCGGAAAGACCGGTGCCGCGGCCGGCCTCGGTCGCCTTCAGCAGCATGCCGGGCACGTTTTCGATGCCGCCGGTGGCGGAATCGGGCGGCACCTCGATCTTGAGGTCGATGAGGTGACTCGCCGGCAGGCTGCGATCGCTGTTGCGCCGGATCGCCACGACCGCCCGCATCGGCTTGGCCGGCACCTCGACATAGGCCTTGACCTCCACATCGGCCGGCCTTCCGTCCGCGGCTGCGATGGGCTCCGTGCGCCAGGTCACCGTGCCGTCGTACTTCTTGCCCTGCGGATCGGCGGCATCCTCCTCGTAGAGAATGGCACGCTGCGTTGGAATGCCGGCCGGCGCCGGCGGCAGCGGCGCGGCGGCAGGTGCCGCTGCGGCGGCGGGCTCTGCCGGCCGCGCATTGCCGAAATCCGCCGGCAGGAACACGCGCGACAGCTGCCAGTCGCCGCTCCAGCGCAGGAGCAGCACCAGCGGCTGCTTGACGCTGTCGCTGTCGGGGCGCACGTCCACGCGCGCCGCGAACGGTCCCCCGGAGAAGAAGGCGTAACGAACGCGCAACCAGCGGAAGCCCGAATCGCGCCGGCCCTCGCCGGCCCTGGCCTGCGCTCCCTCCCAGCCGCGATGGTCGAGCCTTGCCGCACGCAGCAGACTGACGATCGAGCGCGTGCTCAGCATGCCCTCGATGACCTGTGCGCCCGGCGGCGGCGCGGTGAGCTTGGCCGCGAGTTCCTCGCGCAATCCGTCGCGCACCGCGACCCAGTCGATCCGCCGACCGAGCGCCACTGCGTCCTCGTTGTCGAGCGCGGTCGCAAGATCATAGACGGCGTAGACCGCCCAGGCGCACCACAGCATCAGGCCCGCCAGGACCCAGCCGGCAACCTTGAACAATCGGCGCGGCCTTTTCACGGGCGCAGTCGCAGGAGCGGCACCGGCACCATCGGTCGCGCGCGGCTCAACCACGATCGCAGACGAGGGCATGTCGCGGGCAGGCTGCACCATGGGCAAATGATGCAACAGCCGACGACCAAAGCCAATTCGCTGCGGTCGCCGCAGTGAACCAAGGGTTTAGGACCACGCCGTGGTCGCCGATTGGGGGCCGCTCAGCCCGGTTGTGAAGTGGACCCCGTCGGCGGCGCACCGCTTCGCGTACGCTCCTGCTGCACCCCGCGCGGGATACGATCCGGCGTGCGTTGGACAGCCCGAGAATCTCTGCTCAAAGGCGTGTCACCCGCACGTGCAGAAGCGCGGCACGGCCGGCGCGCACCGCCTCGACGCCGCGTTTGAGCGCCGCCGGCACCTCGTCGGGATTGACCACCTTCTCGCCATAGGCCCCGAACGCCTCGCCGATCTTGGCGAAGTCGGCGTCGGGGAGCAGGTTGGCTTGGAACTTGTTCTCGGCCTTGGCCTCGCCCTGCGGGAAGACGCGCAGGGTCGATTCCTTGACCGCCGACCAGCCGGTGTTGTCGAGCAGCAGCACGAGGATCGGCAGCTCGTACTGCCGGGCGACCGAAAACACCGAGGACGGCCCGCCGAAATAGAAGCCGCCGTCGCCGACCACCTGCACCACCATCCTGTCCGGCTGCGCGAGCTTGATGCCGAGCGCCATGCCGCCCGACCAGCCGAGCCCGCCGCCGCCCGAGCGGATGCAGGTGTTGGGCTTGGGCCGGGTGAGTTGCAACAGGCAGGCGCCCGCGTTGCGCACGCCCTCGTTGCAGACGACGTCATCCTCCTTCAAGAGCTTGTTCAACTCCGCGAACAGGTAGTGCGGGTTGATCTCGTCCGGCCTGCCCTTGTCGGCGGCGAGGCGCACCGCATTCTCGCGCCAGGCCTTGCGCTCGGCCGCGAACGCGGCCACGCGCGCCTGCGCGGCCTCGCGGAATCGGGGCGTGGCCTTCGCCCGCAGCGCTTCGAGCAGTTGCGCCAGGATGCGGCCGGAATCCCCCTGCATGCGCAGATGGCCGGGGAAGGTCCACATCGGCGAGGCGGCCTTCAGCGTGTCGATATCGATGTGCGCCCAGAACGCCTGCGGATTGGGGGTGACGTCGGCCGGGAACCAGGGCACGTCCACGTCCACCAACAGGCCGAGGTCGGCCTTGGGCAGATGCTTGTTCGGCGAATAGCCGAGGAAGCAGGGGAACTCGTGCGAGATGTTGAACGTCTGGTTGCCCTCGAACACGGCGATGCCGGCGAACTGCGACAGCTCCTCGATCAGCCCCGGTGCGGTCGGGTTCTGCCCGGCGTAGCCGGTGATCAGGATCGGATGTTCGGCGGCGACGATGCGGTCGGCCAGCGCGCCGATCATCGCCGGGTCGGCGCCGCCGGCCTGCGGCTGCGCGAACTGCTCGGCGGCATAGCTGCGGATCTGGTCGGCGGCCCAGTGCTGCGTCAGCGTCTCGCGCTGCGCCATGAAATAGACGGGTCCGCGCGGATGGCTCTGCATGATGGTGTAGGCCCGCCGCAGCGCCTCCTTCACCACCACGCCGGACGGCAGCGTCCACTCCCATTTCATGTAGGGCCGCACCAGCGCGCCCTGATCGATCGGCTCCTGCACGAAATGCACATAGGTGTCGCGCGAGCCGACGAGCTCGTTGCCGGAGGTGTAGGGCGCCTTGCCCGACATCAGCAGCACCGGCAGGCGGGAGCGGAACATGTTGTGCATGGCGTTGGCGGTGTTGGCGGTGCCGACGTCGACATGCACCAGCACGGCCTGGCCGCGCCCGGTCGCGGCGGCGTATCCCATCGCCATGTGCGCGGCGGTGTTCTCATGCGGGCAGAGCATCACGTTCGGCACCTTCTCGCCGCGCTTCTCGCGATCCGCCATGGCCTCGATGATCGGGGCGTGGTCGGTGCCGAAATTGCAGAACAGGTGCTCGATGCCGAGCTCGTTTAAGCCTTCGAGGAAGTAATAGGCGGTCGAATGCTCGGGTTCGTTGCTGATCTTGCGGGCGGCTTGCTGCATGGGCGGGACCGATCTCTCTCTCTCTCTCTCTCTCTCTCTGGGCGGGGTGAGCGTTTTCCGTCGACCGGTACAATGCGATGGCCGGGCAGGGCGATCAAGGGCGGCGTGCGGCGACCTGGCCGCTTGCGGCGACTTGGCGGCGTGCGCTTGCGGCCGGCTCAAACTGTCTTCGTTCATTCGCCGAGAAACATCACGGCCCTGCGCGCCCTCGCATTCTCCATCACCGTTTCACGATGAGGGCCGACTTTCGCAGCAACACGACCTGTTCGACCTGCCTGCGCCAGCGGAGAAAGTCCCTGCTGCCCTGATCGTAGCTGCTCAAATCCATCTCCGAACCGCCAAGGACGAGATCGAGGCGGTCCTTCATCCACTGCACGGTTGGCCGGCCGCCGGCCGAGCCGTATTTCTGAATGTAGGATGTGTGCAGGTCCTCCAGGATGTAGACGCCGCCGGGCTTGACGTGGTCGAACAGCACGTCGAACGCGGTCTGCTGATGCGCCCACAGGTGTGAGCCGTCGTCGACCACAAGATCGAAGGGACGGTACTTCGCCGCTGCACGCTTCAGGAAACCGGCATCACCGCAGTTGCCGATCTCGATGGCGATACGTTCCCCCGCGAGGGCCGCCTTGTCCGGCGAAATATCCAAACCGATGACCGTGGCGGCGGGGAAATAATCGCGCCACATACGGAGCGAGGCACCTTTGAAGACGCCGATCTCCAGTACCGTGCCCGCGGTCCGCCGCATCGGTTCCAGGAACCGTTCGTAAATTGGGAGATAGCCGTGAGCGACCTTGTCGGTGCCGTGCAATCGGCCGAGATCGAGCAGAGAATTTTCCATTGCGCCCGGAGTATACGCAGCTTGCGGCATCGTCGCCAGAGGATCGATCGCAAGCCGTCCGGCGCATGCGCAGGCAGCGTCAATTTCGGCCGCTTGCTCGCGGCGCGAGTGCTTCTCGGGAGAGTCCGGGGCGATCCATTCGCAGGCGCGGCTTTGGGCTCGACGCTGCGCTTGCCCATCGCGCCGGACCCAAGCGAAGCCGCAAGGCAGCGTTTGCCGGCTTGATCGGCCTATTTGGCCGATCCTGGAGCACAGAGCGGCGGACAATGCAATACGCAAATTGACCGTTCACAATCCTGCCGGCTGCGCAAAGCTTGGAAGACCGTTGCACTTTCCCCCTTCAACTGAGTGCGATAACTTGCCTGCGACCGGGTCTACCCGCCCGTTGAAACGCAACATCTTGACGCCTGACCCTATGCGCATCCTCTTGGACGATCACCTCTACGATCACGCCATGCTGGAGGCGGCCGAATCCCTGCCCGAGGTTCCCGCCTTCGTGCTGACCCGCTTCAACATCCCGATGCCCGGGGCGCGGGAAAAGGGAGGCTTCGGGGATGACGCACGATTCCGCCAATGGTGCGTCAATCGAAGCAGAATTTTTACGGAGGTCTGCCTGCCGTCGTTGCTCAGCCAAACCCGAAGGCCGACGGGATGGTTGTTGTTGTTTGACGAAACCTACATGAAGGAGACCCAACGCGCGCTGAAGGCGATCGAGCGATTCGACTGGATCGTTCCGATCATCGTTCCGACGAGTGGTCCGATCGCCAATTACAGGCAGTATTTCGCGCCAAAGATCAACGAACGGCTCAGCGATACCGCAAAACACGTCGTGACCATTCGTCTTGACAATGATGATGCGATTTCTCGGACCTTCGTGGACTCGGTCGTGTCGTACGCGCAATCGGCATTGCTGCGCGGCGCCGCCGCTCCATTCTGGATTTCGTTCCCCTATGGCGTTCAATGGGACGGCAGCGAGGTGACACTCAAGCTTCAGAACAACAACCCGTTCGTTTCCCTGGTCGAGGAGGCGAGCCGCTTTCGCGCTGGGAAGGCGACGATGGCCATGTCAACCAATCACGGTAAGGTATTCGTTCACGGAATCGTCAAGACGGCGACGGCACGCGTGCCGATGTGGCTTCAATACACCCATGCGGAGAACGTAAGCAATCGTAAGGATGCGCGGCTGTTGGTGTTTCGCGATACCCGGGAGATCCTCGGGAATTTTGGTTTGCGGCTGTAGCCCCGGGAATTGGCATGTTGATCGTAAGCACCGGGCGCGGCGACCTGCTCAAGCATCTTCCCATGGCCCATGCGGTCGCTGAGATCGGCGTGTTCCGAGGCGGTTTCGCCGCGCTGATTCTGCGAAATGCACGCCCCAAGATTCTGCATCTCGTCGATCCTTGGGGAAAAGATCCCGCGGATGAATACGTCCAGTCGTACCGCGTCACCGACGATATGGAGGCCCTGTATCGCGCGATCTGCGATCGCTACGCAAAGCAAATCACCGAACGAACTATTGTCGTGCATCGGGACTATTCGACGCGTGCAGCAGCGCAATTTAGAGATGGTGAGCTTGATTGGGTATATGTCGACGGAATGCATTCCTTTGAGGCGGTCAGCGCGGACTTGGAGGCATTTGCGCCGAAGATTCACGGCTCCGGATTCATCCTTGGGCATGATTTTTCCAATACGCGAATGGGGAGGGTCAAGAAATTCGGCGTCATCGGGGCCGTCCGGCGGTTCTGCGATCGCTTCGGCTGGCACATTGTGCTCATCACCAATGAGGATGCGCCGACCTACGTTCTGACCCGAAACGGAAATGACGAGGTGGAGCGCAAGTTTGTTGACCGGGTGCTGTCGAGCGAGACGATCTGCGCCATCGAGGTCGACGAGAGTTTGATCAGATGCTTTGAGCAAGTTGATCTGACCTACGCCAACGGGAAAAGGAAGCAGCTCTTTCGTTTTGGCGACGTTCCGCCAGCGCGTCGGCACCCGTATCTTTGACACCGGTTGTTACGCTCGCCGCTATGTGCGTAATGGCGTCCGAATGCGTCCGGTACTGACCGCACCGGATGCCTTCCTCGCCGCAGTCGCGGTTCGGCGCACCGACCCGAGCGTCATCTTCAGCCCGATTTTCGCCCAGAAGTGCGGCGATAGCGTTCAAAGCGGCATTGAGCGTTGTGTGAGCATGGAGCGGCGAACGCCTTCGGCAGTGGGATGCCGGCGCTTCAGCGCTGTCGATTCCTGTATCGTCTCGGGCGTGTTGCACAGTGTTGCAATTGAAGGCATAGTCGCAAACGATTTATCGGATCATCAAAGACGCACTGGTCGATATCCATCCTTGAGCTCGCTGCAACGATCCACAGGGTGATCATTGGGATTGGACGCACCGTGTTCAATTGGTTCAGGCGCAGGGGAAGAAACGACAGCGACGTCAATCTGGCATCGGTGGTCCGCTGCTGGCCCGGCGACGCCGCGCAGCTCGTGCTCGGCGGCCGGTGCATGACCGCTGGCGGTGTCGCCCAACTGATGGTCAGCAATCCGCCGGCCGAGGATTTCGCCACCTCCTCGATGCAGATCAACGGCACGATCGATCTGCCCGAGGAATGTGCGGGTCTCGTGGTTGTGCGTTGCGCGGCAACGCTCGCTGGTCGCGCCAGGGCGACGGTGTCCTGCGGCGTCGGCGGAGGCGCGAACGAGGACGTTGGGCCGCAGCCATTGACCGGCGGAGAAACCGGCCGGGCCGACCTGTTGATCCCCGTGCCGCGCGGAGCGCGGTCGCTGACCGTGGCGCTCAAAGTGGACGGTGCGGGCAGGTTCGGTCAGCCGCGCTTCAACGTGCTTGCGCTTGGCACTGAAGATTCGGCGCTGCGCGATCTGTATGCGCTGGGCTTCGAGGCATCGAGCAGGCTGTCGGTCGCTGCGGTCGCGGCGCGGCACGACGCGGCTGAGCTGGCCGCAAAAATGGAGGAGCTGCGCCAGGCGCTTGAACTGAAGCGCCTGCCCGAGAACCTCGTCCAACTCGTGTGGTTTCTCGACCGGGCCAACCACTACCGGCAGATGGGCGCGAGCGATCTCGCCACGATCGACATCGACCGCCACAGCATCATTATGCCGCCCGCGCGACCGGCACATGGCGCAACCCTCGCGCGGTCGAAGCGCATTGCCTATTGCGTGCACAGCGCGCTGCCTTACTACACCCACGGATATTCCACGCGAACCCAGGGCGTGGCGCATGCACTGTGCGGGGCGGGTTGGGACCTTCGCGTCTATTCCCGGCTCGGCTTTCCCGACGACGTCGACACGGCGCTCAAGGTGCTGCAGCCCCCGCAGATCGACGGCGTCCCTTACGTGACGTCGCGGCTTCACCCTCTGCACGGCCTCAAGGCGTCGGGCGCAGGCAGGGTTCTGGCAACCAGCGAGTATTTCTCCTCGGTGCTGCGCGACTTCGATCCTGCGGTCGTGCACGGCGCCTCGAACTGGACGACGGGCCTTGCCGCGATTCTTGCCGCACGCAATCTCGGGCGTCGATCGGTCTACGAGGTTCGGGGACTGTGGCACCTCACGCGCGCCTCGAACGTCCCGGGCTACGAGGACACGGAGGACTTCGCCGAAAGTCGCCGCCTCGAACTCGAATGCTGCCACGCCGCCGACCGCGTCATCACGATCACGCAGGCGCTCAAGCGCCATCTGGTCGAACTGGGGGTCGAAGCGAGCAAGATTTCGGTCGCCCCCAATGGGGTCGATCCCGCCATCTTTGTTCCGCGCCCCCGCGATTCGGCGCTGCTCGAGCAGATCGGATTGCAGGGACGCGTCGTGTTCGGGTTCGTGGGGTCGCTGGTCCGCTACGAAGGCGTCGATCTGTTGCTCGACGCGGTCGCTCGCCTGCCGCATGCCATCCGTGCCAAGACCGGCGTTCTCATCGTAGGTCATGGCGTCGTATCGGATTTTCTGCGCCAACACGCCAGACAACTCGGCATCTCGGATGTCGTACGCTTTACGGGTCGCGTGCCGTTCGAGGACGTGCCGCGCTATTACTCGATCATTGATGTCGCGCCGTTTCCTCGGCGCTCGCTTCCGGTGACGGAACTCGTGTCGCCGCTGAAGCCGTTCGAGGCGATGGCGATGGGCAAGATCGTGATCGCGTCGAACGTCGAGGCGCACAAGGAATTCATCGAGGACGGCGTCAACGGCAGACTGTTCCGGAAAGACGATGTGCGCGCGCTGGCTCGCGTGATGCAGGAACTGGTCGAAGATCCGTGTTCGCAAAGCCGCCTGCGGGAGGCCGCGCGCGAATTCGTGCAAACCAGGCGCACCTGGTCGCATGTGACGAGCCCGATCGGCGAGGTCTATCGGGAGCTCGGGGCGGGCTGAGCGTTCGCGACGGCCGGTAGAATGCGGTCGCCGGACCGGGCGATCGAGGGCCGCGTGCGCGACTTGGCCGGTTGTGGCGACACGGTCGGCAAGATCGGTCCTTCGCTTGCCTGATGCACGGCATACGCCGCGTCCTGCAAGCGGCGTGGGTGCGCCGTCGGTCAGGGCGCAGGCTCGCCGGGCGGCCCGGCATACGCGAAATCGCCCGGATCGAGCCAGGCCTCGTCGCGCCAGCCGTTCTCGTCGTAATCGGCGAGACACCGATCGGCGAGCGCGACCATGGCGTCGAGGGAGCCCGTGCCGCGCGCCTGCATCAAGGCCTGGATGCGAATGTCCTCATGGTTGCCGGCGTAGTTGGTCTCGTACAGACCGTGGCGGCCGCCGAATTCGGTGCCGACGGCGTCCCAGAGCAGCTTCATGATCTTGATCCGCTCCTTGTGGTCCATGCCGAAGGAGCCGCGGACGTATTTCGCCAGGTAGGCAGCAATGGCGGGATTGTGCAAATCCTTGGTCGAGGACGGAAGATAGATGAGCGAGGAGGCGACGATCTTCTCCACGATCTCCCTGACGCGACGGTAGGCGTCTCCGGCCAGAACCCGGTAACTTGCCCCCGATTGCGCGTTCGGCAGCACGGCGCCATCGACCCAGGGTGTCGGATTGTGGGCCATCGCATCGGTGAGGCCCCAGAACAGATTGCGCCAGGCGATGATCTCGCCGAGCAAGGTCTGGTTGCCGCGAAATTCATCGCTCCCGGCCGCCCGCAGCGCCTTGACGATGACGCCGACGAGAAAGTCGAGCTTCACCGCAAGGCGCGTGCAGCCGTGCAACTGGTAGTTCTGCAGAAAACCCGATTGCGGGAAGAAGACCTTCAGCTTCTCGATGTCGCGGTGCAGCAGCACGTCTTCCCACGGAATCAGGACATTGTCGAAGACGAAGATGGCGTCGTTCTCGTCGAAGCGCGAGGACAGGGGATAGTCGAACGGCGAGCCCATGACGTTGGCCGTCATCTCGTAGGAGGTGCGGCAGAGGAGCTTCACGCCGGGCGCGTTCATCGGCGCGATGAAGATGACGGCGAGATCCGTGTCGCGCGTCGGAACCACACCGGCCCCCTGGCCCAGGAAGTTGTAATGGGTCAGTGCCGAATTGGTGGCAACCACCTTGGCCCCGGATACGTAGATGCCGGCGTCGGTCTCCTTCTGGATGGTGATGAAGACGTCTTTGACCTCGTCGGCGGGGCGGGCGCGGTCCACCGGCGGGTTGACAATGGCGTGGTTCATGAACAGCACGTGCTCCTGCGCGCGGCGGTACCAGGCCTTGGCGTTGTCGGAAAACGCACCGTAGAAGGAGTGATTGGCCCCCAGCGTGTTCATCAGCGCGGCCTTGTAGTCCGGCGAGCGCCCCATCCAGCCGTAGCTCATGCGCGCCCAGGCGGCGATGGCATCACGCTGGCCGACGACGTCATCGCGCGAGCGGGCGACGCGGAAGAATTTGTGGGTGAAGCCGCCGGAGCCGGTGTCGGTCGGGCCGGTCAGGACGCCGCTTGTCTTGTCGTCATGCAGGGCATCATAGAGCCGCGCGATGGAGCGCGCGGAATTGCGGAACGCCGGATGCGTCGTGACGTCCTTGACGCGCTCGCCGTAGATATAGACCTCGCGACCGTCGCGCAGGCTTTCGAGATACTCCTTGCCGGTGAACGGCCGCCCCTTCCCCGCGATCACGTCCTCGCACCGCGCCCGCTCCATGGCCTCGTCCTCCGCGCCCTTCGTCCATTCATGCATTGTACGCAAGGCAAGGGGCGCCGTACTGCGATCGCATTCTCCGCCCGCCTTGCGCTTCGCCTTGACGCCGGCCCGGCAAGCGGTCGCGGTCAGGCCGCGAGCCGGACCCGCTTGACCTCGTGCGCTTGCAGGGCCGGCAGCACCTCCTTGGCGAAGCGCCGGATCTGCTTGAGGAACAGTTCGTGCGGCATCGCGCCGAGATTCATCATCAGCAGTAGCGCGTTGGCGCCGTAGTGTTCGGCGTCGCCGATCAGCTTGTCGATCACGGCCTTGGCCGATCCGAATGCCAACAGTCCGTTGTCGATGCGCTGCTCGACATCGGCCAGCGTGGTCGACTTGATCTTCTCGCGGTCGAGCCCGGCGAAGGGACGGTTCTCCGGCCGAATGTGATCGAGCGAGGAGGCGCCGACATAGCCCGAGCTCTTGATTGCAGCCTCCCGTTCCTTCGATGAGCCGTGATGCCAGAGCGTGTGGATGAAATAGAAGTAGTACGGCCCATACTCCGCGAGCGCGGCCGCCTTGCTGTCGGCGACATAGGCGTCGCAGAAGAAACAGAGGTGGTCGGGGGTGATGCGATGGCCGTGCTGCGCCAGACACTTGGCGTAATAGGCGACAATATCCTCGGTGACCCCGCGATGGGCGTCCGGCAGCACGGCGGAGAAATTGTGGCGGCCGGCAAGCTCGATCGTCTCCTTCGATCCGGTAAAGGGAATGAAGACCGGCGGATGCGGCTGCTGGAAGGGACGCGGCCAGATGGCGATGTCATTGAACTGCCAATACGTCCCCTGGTGCGAGAACACCGGCTGCGTCCAGGCCTTCATGATCACGTCAACGGCCTCCTCGAAGCGGGCGCGCGATTGCGCCATCGGCACGTTGTAGACGTTGTATTCGCGCGGCACGCCGCGGGCGAAGCCCGACAGGACACGCCCCTGCGACAGGCAGTCGGCCATCGCCACCTCTTCGGCGATGCGCAGCGGATTGTGGATCGGCAGGAGGTTGCCGAGAATCAGGAACTTCAACCGCCTGGTGCGCTGCGCCGCGGCCGCGGCCATCATGTTGGGCGAGATCATCAGGCCGTGCGGCGTGGTGTGGTGTTCGTTCAGGCCGACGCCGTCAAAGCCGAGCCGGTCCAGTTCCTCCCAGGCCTCGAGGTGCTGCGCATAGGTCCGCGCCGCAAGCTCGGGATCGAAGTGATCGCCCGGCAGCGGATAGGGGATGAACCGGTCGCGCTTGAAATCCTCGAAATGTTTTCCGTAGGGTAGCAGATCGAAGACGAAGACTTTCATCGCAAGTGTCCCACCGTTGAGCGGCGCCGAGCATGCGGCCGTCGCCGTGCGTGCCCTGTTCCCCGCCGGGAGAGGGCACAATAGCGTCGGCCCTGCATGGCATCCAATGCCGCTATGCTGTCAGCGCCGCGGCGCCCTGATCTCCGCGGCCGAGTTGATCGTGGCGTGCAGGTTGCGGGCGTATTCGATCGCGCCGGCGGTCGGCATGTCGGGCGCGCTGCGGATGTACTCCTTGGCCGACGTGAGCGAGATGCGTGGCGCCTTCAGCATTGCCGCGATCAGTTTCTCCACATGTGCGTCAAGCTCCGCCGCCGGGACCACGTCGGAGACGATGCCGTAGGACAGCGCGCGCTCGGGGCTCACCTCGAACATGGAGTAGACGAGATAGGCCATGGCCTTGCGCGGCACGCGGTCGACGAAGGAGGACATGACCATGGTCGGCATGATCTGGTGCGCCATCTCCGGCACCGAGAACCGTGCCCGGTCGCTCGCGATGGTGATGTCGCAGGCCGCCGCGATCGCGCAGCCGAAGCCGTGCGCGCCGCCCTGCACCACGCAGACGATTGGAATCGGGCAGTTGCGCATGGCGCCATAGGCGTCGAACACCACGTCGGAGAAGTTGCGCCGCTCATAGGCGGTGGGCTCGACTGCGGGCCGCGCGCCCATGCCGGCACGGCCGACGCAGAAGTCCTTGCCGGCCCCGCGCAGCACGACGATGTCCGAAGTCTTCGGCGCCTCGGCGATCGCCCGCGTCAGCGCACGCACCATGTCGTCAGTGACGGCATTGCCCTGCTCGGGCCTGTTGATGGTCACGTGCAGAACCGGTCCGTCCTGCCTCACCAGAATATCGTCGGCCATGGGTCCTCCAGATTGGAATCGTTAGCCCTGCTGCGCTCTCGGCGACGTGGCGTTGCCCCCTCGGGAGATGCAGGATGTGGCGACGCTCGATCGCAGGATCTTGGCCGGCGAATCGCCACCGATCGCCCCTTCGCCGGGGTGGTCTCTGCCGGCAAGTCAATCATCGCGCCGCCGTTCCAGCTCAATGGCTCCGAGCCGCCTGTCCCTCCCGGATTGCGCGCCAGACCTTTTCCGGCGTCACCGGCATCTCGATGTGGGTTACTCCGAATTCGGCCAGCGCGTCGACCACGGCGTTGACCACCACCGCGAGCGCCGGCGTGGTTCCGCCTTCGCCGCCGCCGCGCACACCGAGCTTGTTGCCGGGCGCCGGCGTCTCGGAAATCTCGGTCGCGAACGACGGCAGTCGCGGCGCCCGCGGCATGGCGTAGTCCAGAAACGAGCCGGTGAGCAACTGGCCGCTGTCCGGATCGTAGTGGCAATGCTCCCACAGCGCCTGCCCGATCCCCTGCACGATCGCCCCGTGCGCCTGGCCATGCAGGATCAGCGGATTGACCGCCGTGCCCACGTCGTCGACGGCAGTATAGCGCACGATCTCGACTTCGCCGGTGTCAGGGTCGATCTCGACCTCGCACACATGGCTGCCGAAAGGAAAGGCCGGTGTCGGGATGATCTCGTCGCAATCGGCCGCCAGCGGCCCGCGCAGGTCGTCGGGCAGATCGTTGCGCTCGCGCGCCGCGCGCGCGGCCTCGAACAGCGTGAGCGATCGGTCGGTGCCTTTCACGATCAGACGGCCTTCCTCGAACGCCACGTCGGCGACGTCCGTCTCCAGCACATGGGCGGCGATGCGGGTTGCCTTCTCGATCACCCGCTCGGAGGCCTTGCCCATGACGATGCCGCCCATGCGCATGGAGCGCGCCGAGTGCGAGCCGCCGCCGACGGGGACGATGTCGGTGTCGCCCTGGATCAAGCGGATGCAGTCGAACGGCACGCCGAGCCACTCGGCGATGCATTGGGCGAAGCTCGTCTCGTGTCCCTGGCCACTCGACAGGGTGCCGACGGTCACCTCGACGCGACCCTCGGGCAGCACGTCGACCTTCGAATATTCGCGCGGCGCTCCGCTCGTCGATTCGATGTAGTTGGCAAGCCCGATGCCGCGCAGCTTGCCGTTGCGCTTCGATTCGCGACGCCGCCGGGTGAAGTTCTTCCAGTCGGAGAGCACAAGCGCGCGATCCATGACTTTCTGATAGTCGCCCGAATCGTAGGTCATGCCGAGCGGATTGCGATAGGGCTGTGCCGTGGGCGGAATGAGGTTGCGGCGCCTGAGGTCGATGCGATCATAGCCGAATTGCCGCGCGGCGATGTCGATCAGCCGCTCGATCGCGAACATCGCCTCCGGTCGGCCGGCGCTGCGGTAGGGGGAGGTCGGCACCGTGTTGGTCAAGACGGCGCGGGCGCGGATGTGCGCCACCGGCACGTGATAGACGGAGGTGAGCAGTTCGCTGCATTTGACCAGCGGAACATACATCACCGTGTGCGCGCCGGTGTTCATGATGACCGAACCGCGCAGGGCGAGGAAACGGCCGCGCTCGTCGAGCGCAAGCTCGAGGTCGAAGGCCTGGTCGCGTCCGCCGTAGTCGGTGGCGAAGGCCTCCGACCGTTCGCAGGTCCATTTCACCGGCCGGCCGAGGCGCTTGGCCGCCCACACCACCAGCGCAAATTCCGGATAGAAGGCGTTGCGCGTGCCGTAGTTTCCGCCGACGTCGCCGCATTCGACGCGCACGTCGCTGATCGGAACGCCGAGAATGGCGGCGAGTTCGTGCTTCTGCCGCACCACGCCGCCCGAGCCCGCATGCAGCGTATAGCGGCGACTCGTCGGGTCGAACTCGCCGACAGCGGCGCGGGCGTCGAGCGGAACGCCGGTCACGCGCTGGGCGCGCGTGCGCAACTTGACGATCCTGGCCGCACGCGCGAAGGCAGCCTTGGTGCCCTCGACATCGCCCACGTCCGCGTCGATGCCGACGTTGCCGACGTCGTCGTAGAGCTGCGGCGCCGCGGGGTCCACCGCGGCGGTGCCTTCGACCACCGGCTTGAGCACCTCGTAGTCCACCTGCACGCGCTCCGCCGCATCCTTGGCCGCCGCCAGCGTCTCCGCCACCACCATGACCACCTGCTGGCCGACGTAGCGCACGCGGTCGGAGGGCAGCAGCGCCTGCGGCGCATAGCCGTGCGGGGAGCCGTCGCGGTTGATTAGCAGGATGTCGGCCGGTGGCTTCATCGGGATCGGCGTATGGGGGATCGGCTTGATGCCGTCGGCGGCGAGATCTGCTGCGGTCAGCACCGCCAGCACGCCGGGCATGGCGCGCGCGGCGGCCGTGTCGATTGCGCGAATGCGCGCATGGGCGTGTGGCGAGCGCAGGAAGGCCGCGTAGGCTTGGCCGGGCAGGCTCACGTCATCGCTGTAGCGTCCGCGGCCGGTCAGGAGGCGAAGGTCCTCCTTGCGTTTCAATGGTTGTCCGATGGTCTTCGGCATGGCCGCGGCAGCATATCGTTCACGCCGGCGCCAGCGCCAGCGCGGTTTGTGCATATCCCGCCGTCATTCCGGCGCGCTCGCGAACCGAATGGCCTCAAGCGGTCTGGCCGAGCGTGGGCGTTGCGCTGGCGTGCAGCCCGGCCCTATGCTGCGACCGCAAGCCGGACCGGCCGATGAAGCCCGCGCCCTTCACCTATCACGCGCCGAAGACCGTTGATGAGACGCTGTCCCTCCTCGCCCGGGTCGGCGAGGAGGACGGTCGGGTGCTGGCAGGGGGGCAGAGCCTCGTCCCCGCCATGGCGTTCCGCCTGGCGCGGCCCAAGCACCTGATCGATATCAACGGCGTATCCGAACTGGACTACGTCGAGGTGCAGGAGGGCAAGCTTTGCATCGGCGCGCGCACGCGCCACATCGCTTTTGAGAAGCCGGCGGTGGACGGACCTCTCGGCCGGCTGCTCGCCGCGGTGGTGCGCCACGTGGCACATCGCCCGATCCGCGCCCGCGGCACGTTCTGCGGCAGCATCGCCAATGCCGATCCGGCCTCGGAATGGTGCACGCTCGCCGTCGCGCTCGATGCCGAGATCGTGGCCGAGAGCAAGCGCGCCGGCCTGCGCGTGGTTGCGGCCAGGGACTTCTTCAAGGGCATCATGACCACGGCCCTGAAGGACAACGAGCTTTTGACCGAGGTGCGGCTGCCGCTTTTGCCTGCGGACACGCGCGTGGGCTTCGCCGAGTTCAGCCGGCGGACCGGCGACTATGCCATCGCCATGGCGGTCGCGGCGTTCCGGCTCAGGAACGGGGTGATGACCGAGACGCGAATCGCCATCGGCGGCGCCGAAGCTGCGCCCCGCCGCATGACCGAGGCCGAACGCAGTCTGATCGGCCGCCCGCCCAACAGCGGCAGCTTCCAGGCTGCGGCCCATGCCGCGGTGAAGACCCTCAATCCGCTCGACGACGCCGCAACCAGCGCCGACTACCGGCGCGCGATCGCGCGCGCCATGGTCGTGCGTGCGCTGGAGCACGCGCGCGGCGCCGGCGACGGAGACGACACGGAGCCGACGGCGGAGGAAACCATGCAGGAGCCGCGGGAGGAGGAATGACGTTGGGTTGGAGCGCGCGGGTCGTGTGGTGGCGCCTTGCTCCTTGCCGGGGAGGACGGGCGAGGTGGACGGCATGCGCGACTGTCGCGTGGTGGCGGGCATGAACGACATCACCGAATCCACGCGATGGATCGGCCGGTCCGTGGAACGGCTGGAGGATCCGCCGCTCGTCACCGGTCGCGGCCGTTTTGCCGGCGATATCAATTTCCCACGCCAACTGCACATGCGCATCGTGCGTTCAAACCATGCGCATGCCAACATTCTCTCTATCTACACCGACGCCGCGCGCGCGCTGCCCGGCGTGGTGGCGGTGTGGACCGCCGACGACATCGCCGAAGTGCCGCCGGTCGATTTCCGCGAAGGGCCGATCGAGCGGCTTGCGCCCTACCGCCAGCCCGTCCTGGCGCGCGACAAGCTGCGTTATGTGGGGGAGCCGGTGGCGGCGGTGTTCGCCGAGGATGCCTATGTGGCCGAGGACGCCGCCGATCTCGTGACCGTTGACGTCGAGGAACTGCCGCCGATCCTCTCGGCGGAGGAGGAACCCGGCGAGTTCTCGTTCGGTCGCACCACCGAAGCGGCGGTGCTGCGGCAGGGCTACGGCGACGTGGATGCGGTGTTCAAGACCGCACCGCACATCGTCGAACTCAAGCTCACCAGCGGCCGGCATTCCGGCGTGCCGCTGGAAACGCGCGGCGCGCTCGGCCGCTACGATGCCGCTCGCGACGTCCTGGAGCTTCATGCGGCGGCGAAGGTGCCCCACCGCAACAAGGACCTGCTTGCCCGCATGCTGAACCGGCCGCCGTCGTCGGTGCAGTGCTACGAATCGCATGTCGGCGGCGGCTTCGGCATCCGCGGCGAGCTCTATCCCGAGGACGTGCTGGTGTGCGTGGCCGCCATGCGCCTTGGCCGGCCGGTCAAATGGATCGAGGACCGGCGCGAGCATCTGGTCGCCGCCAACCATTCACGCCACCAGCACCACCACATCCGCGCGGCGGTGACCGACGACGGCGAGATTCTCGCGATCGACGATGTGATCTATCACGACAACGGCGCCTATGTGCGCACGCATGCGACGCGCGTGGCGATGATGACCTGCGGCGTGCTGCCGGGCCCCTACCGCGTGCCCGGCGCCTATCGTGCGGTCTGCCATTTCCGGCTGACCAACAAGACGCCGGCCGCAACCTACCGTGCGCCCGGGCGCTTCGAGACCACGTTCGTGCGCGAGCGGCTGATCGACGCCATCGCCCACCGCCTGCGGCTCGATCCGATCTATGTGCGGCGGCGCAACGCGGTCACCGTGAACGAGATGCCGTTCAAGCGGCCACTCGAAGCGCTGGGCGAGGAAATCCACTTCGATTCCGGTGACTATCATGCTCTGCTCGACAAGACGCTCGCCCATGTCGAGTGGAAGAAGCTCAACGCCGAGCTCGCTGAGCGCCGCAAACGGGGCGAAATGGTGGGCGTTGGACTTGCCATGTTCGTGGAGAAGGCGGGCTTGGGGCCTGCCGACGGCGTGCGCATCCAGGTGGATACCGCGGGTGCGATCGAGGTCATCACCGGCGGCGCCTCGATCGGCCAGGGGTTCGAGACGGTGATGGCGCAGGTCGCCGCCGATGTGCTCGGCGCGGACTACCGCAAGGTGCGCGTCATCCATGGCCAGACCGACCGCATCGAGCACGGCATCGGCGCGCATGCCTCGCGCGCCACCGTGATGACCGCATCCGCCACCCGGGTGGCGGCAATGAAGGTGCGCGCCAAGGCGCTCGACATGGCGGCGGAACTGTTGCAGTCGCCGGCCAGCGCGCTCGACATCGTCAACGGCGAGGTGGTGATTGCCGGCCGCCGCAACGGTCCGTCGGTCAGGCTCGGCGAGATTGCGGCTGCGCTGGCGCCAAGCTCGAAGCTTCGCGGCGAGCGTGAACCGGGGCTGTCGGCCGAGGGCTGGTTCTACGCCGACCACCAGGTCTATCCCTACGGCAACCATCTCGCGGTGGTCAAAGTCGACCCCGACACCGGCGGCGTGACGGTGCTGCGCTACGTAATCGGCTACGACATCGGCCGCGCGCTCAATCCCGCGCTGGTCAAAGGGCAGATCGCCGGCGGCTTCGCGCAGGGCCTGGGCGGCGCGCTGCTCGAGGAGTTCACCTACAACGAGCGCGGCGACCCGCTCGCCACCACGTTTGCCGATTACCTCCTGCCGACCGCGAAGGAGACGCCGGAGGTCGAAATCGTGCTGACCGAGGATTACCCTTCTCCTCTCAATCCGCTCGGCATCAAGGGTGCGGGCGAGAGCGGAGTGAACGGGGTCGGCGCGGCGATCGCCGCGGCCATCGACGACGCCATCGGCATTCCGGGCGCGGTGACGGAACTGCCGGTGACGCCGCAGCGCCTGAAAGCGATCATTGACGGGAAGCGCTAAGGATTTCTCGCCGCCGCCAAGGCATATCGTGTTCACCCCCTTGGGGAAAGTGAAGGGGATGCGAACGGTTTGGAGAACGCCATGAATCGCACCGTCGATGCGCGCGCGACTGCAATCGTTTCCAACGCGCCGAAGCAGGATTTGCGCGCCTGGCTCGCCATGATGGAGGCGGCGGGCGAGGTGACGCATATCGGCGGCGCCGAGCGCGAGCGCGAGATCGGCGGCATCGTCGATATCTTCCAGCGCAAGACCGGCAATCCGGCGGTGCTGTTCGACGACATTCCCGGCTACCCCAATGGCTACCGCATCCTTGCCAACATCCTCACCTCGGTGCGCCGCATCAACATGACGGTCGGCAACGCGCCGGACGCCAGCGAGATCGAGCTGGTGCGCTTCTGGCGCCAATACATGAAGGAGGCCAAGACCATCCCGCCGGCGACGGTCGCCCGCGGCGCGCTGCTCGAAAACGTCCTCACCGGCGACGCCGTCGACCTGTTCAAGATCCCGGTGCCGCGCTGGCACGAGCACGACGGCGGCTATTACATCGGCACCGGCGATATGGTGATCATGCGCGACCCCGACACCGGCTGGATCAACTATGGCGCCTATCGCGTGCAGGCGCACGGGCCGAAGCTTGCCAGCGTGATGTGCTCCAAGGGCAAGCACGGCGACATCATCCAGCGCAAGTACCACGAGCGCCGCGAACCGTGCCCGGTCGCCGTGGTCTGCGGCATGCATCCGGCGCTGTTCATGATCGCCGGCCTGGAAATCCCGCACGGCAGGAACGAGTACGACGCGGCCGGCGGCCTCATCGGCGAGCCGGTGCAGGTGATCAAGGGGCCGGCCACCGGCCTGCCGATTCCCGCCCATGCCGAGATCGCGTTCGAGGGTTTCATCCATCCGAACGACAAGATCGAAGAAGGTCCGCTCGGCGAATGGACCGGCTATTACGCCGGCGGGCTCAAGCAGGAACCGGCGATCCGCGTCGAAACCATGATGCATCGCAACGATCCGATCCTGCTCGGCGCGATCCCCGGCATCCCGCCTGACGACGACTCCTTCTACCGCGGCACCTACCGCGCCGGCGCGGTCTGGAACCAGCTCGAAGCCGCGGGCGTGCCGGAGGTCAAGGGCGTGTGGTCGCACGCCGCCGGCGGCTCGCGGCTGTGGCTTACCGTTTCGATCAAGCAGCTCTACGCCGGCCATGCCAAGCAGGCAGGGTTGATCGCCTCGCAATGCCACGCCGGCGCCTATGTCAACCGCTTCGTGGTCGTGGTGGACGACGACATCGACCCCGCCGACATGGACAAGGTGATCTGGGCTATGTGCACGCGCTGCGATCCGCGCGAGGGCATGGAAATCCTGCGCGGCTGCTGGTCGTCGGCGCTCGATCCCATGGCCTACGGACCGAACGACCCGCGCAACGCGCGCGTTGTGATCGACGCCTGCAAGCCGTTCGGCCGCCGAGACACCTTTCCGCGCGAGGTGCGCGCCTCCAAGGAGCTCGAGGAGTTGGTACGGGAAAAATTCGGCGACAAGCTGCCGAAGGGGTCGTAGATTGGCACAGTGTTTAACTATTCAACCGTCGGGGTGTTGCCATGAAAATGCGTTGGTTGCCTCTCGCAGTGATGTCTATTTGGCTTGCGGCGTTTCTTTCTCCCGTCGCCGCGGCCGAGTTAAAGATTTTTACCCCGCGCGCAATCTGGACAGTGTTGAATGAGATCGGTCCTGATTTCGAGCGCGCGACAAATCATAAGGTGAACGTTACCACCGGCATCGCGGAGACACTCGCCAGACGCATCGAAGCCGGCGAGAACGTTGATATCTTCGTCGGTCCGCCCGCCCAAATGAATCGGCTGATCCAAAGCGGCAAGCTCATGCGCGATACGCGGGTTGCTCTCGCGCGTTCAGGCATCGGAGTAGAGGTACGTGCGGGCGCGCCGAAGCCAGACGTGAGTTCCGTTGATGCATTCAAGCGCGCCGTCTTGAATGCGAAGTCAATTGCATTCCTGAAAACCGGTGCTAGCGGTGTGTATCTGGCGGGGCTTTTTGAGCGCCTGGGCATCGCCGACGCGATCAAGGACAAGGTGACACGCCCGGAAACCGATAGTGTGTCCGAGCTTGTCGCCAAGGGCGAAGTCGAGCTCGGCTTGGTGGTCATAACCCAAATTCTGACGTCTCCCGGCGTCGAACTCGTCGGTCCGATTCCGAGCGAGCTTCAGTTCTATGTGCGCTGGGCTGGGGCTGTGACGACGAATTCAAGCGCGCCGGATGCGGCGAAGGAGTTGCTGCGATTTTTGCGGCGTCCATCAGTCGATCCGATTTTGAAGGCGCAGGGCATGGAGCGCGAATAGTTGTTCGATGACCGCTAAGACCGAAATTACTCTCACCATCAACGGCCGTGAGCACCGCATCAGCGTCGAGCCGCGCAAGACATTGGTGGATGCCATCCGCGACGATTGCGGCCTCACGGGCACCCACATCGGCTGCGAGCACGGTGTCTGCGGCGCCTGCACGGTCATCATCGACGGGGAGGCGGTCCGCTCCTGCCTGATGTTCGCGGTCCAGGCGCAGGGCAAGCCGATCCGCACCATCGAGGGGCTGGGGCAGAACGGAACGCTGCATCCGCTGCAGCGCGCGTTCATGGCCCACCACGCCCTCCAATGTGGCTTCTGCACGCCGGGCTTTCTCATGCTTGCGGCTGCAACCCTGGAACGCGACCCGGGCATCGGCGAGGACGAGCTGCTCGACGTGCTGTCTTCGAACCTGTGCCGCTGCACCGGCTATTCGACCATCGTCAAGGCGGTGCGCGCGGCGCAGGCCGAATTGCGTCCGGCACCGGTCGCCGAGGTTGCGAAGGCCGGGCCGGAACCCGCGCCGGCGCGAGAGGCGTTTTCGGGCGCCGGGGAACCCATGCTCGAGCAGCCGGAGCAGGCACTCGTCGCCGAATGAACGCAGCGGCTTATGAGCGCAGCGGCGTGTTGCTCGGGCGCGCTGCTGCCCTATACTGCCGCCACCCGCCGCGTCAAATCGTACCGTTCGTATGAAGCCGCCGCCGTTCCAGTATCACGATCCCAAGACCGTCGCCGAAGCCGTCTCCCTGCTCGGCACGCTGGAGAACGCCAAGCTGCTCGCCGGCGGCCAATCGCTGATGCCGATGCTCAACATGCGCTTCGTGCTGCCCGACCACGTCATCGATCTCAACCGCGTGGAAGGGCTCGCCTACATCCGGGAGACGGCGGGAGCGCTGGAGATCGGCGCCATGACGCGGCAACGCGACGTCGAGTTCTCCGAACTGGTCAAGCAGAAGTGCCCGCTGCTGCACCAGGCGGTCATGCACATCGGCCACCGCCAGACGCGCAACCGCGGCACCATCGGCGGCTCGCTCTGCCATCTCGATCCGTCGGCAGAACTGGTGTCGGTGGCCGCCGCACATGATGCGACCGTCGCGGTCGAAGGCCCGAACGGTCGGCGCGAGATCGCGTTCAAGGACTTTCCCGCCGGCTACCTGACACCCGCCATCGAACTGAACGAGATGGTGACCGCCGTGCGCATCCCGCTCTGGCCCCCGGGCCACCGCGCGGCCTTCATCGAGTTCTCCCGCCGCCACGGCGACTTTGCCATCGTCTCGGCGGCGGCGTTGCTGATGATCGACGGTGGCAGGATCACCCGCGCCTCGCTCACGCTCGGCGGTGTTGCGGTCGCGCCGGTGCGCGCGGACGCGGTCGAGCGCGCCATCATTGGCCAGCCGCCGTCGAGCGAGTTGTTCCGCACGGCCTGCGAATGGTGCCGTTCCGTCGATGCCATGGCCGACATCCACGCCTCGGCCGACTACCGTCAGCACCTGGCCGTCGTGCTGGCCCGCCGCGCACTGGAGAAGGCCGCTGGCCTCGCCGACAACGCGCCTTGGAATCGGACGCATTAGCGCATGCGGGACATGTCGCGAGCGCTCCCATGTTTGTTCCGCGCCGCCAATGCGCGCACCGGCCGTCGCGTGTTCGAGAGTCCTTGCATCGCGCGTCGGTTTCCCGCTTGCGAGGAAACGAGGCGGCGGGCGCATCCCCTGTCAATCTGGGGTCGTGACGATGAGTGAAAAACGCACCATCGCGGTTACCGTCAACGGGACGCGCTACGAGCGCGAGGTGCCGGTGCGCGTCACCCTCGCCGATTTCATCCGCTACGAGCTTGGACTCACGGGCACGCATCTGGGCTGCGAACACGGCGTCTGCGGCGCCTGCACGGTGCTGGTCGACGGTCGCTCGGCCCGCTCCTGTCTCATGCTCGCGGTGCAGGCGAACGGCTGCGAAATCCTCACCGTGGAGGGTATTGCGCCGTCGCCCGACAGGTTGCACCCGCTGCAGGAGGCCTTCCGCGACAACCACGGACTGCAGTGTGGCTTCTGCACCCCGGGGATGCTGACCACGCTGCTCGAATTCCTGCGCGACAATCCCGATCCGACCGAACAGGAGGTGCGGGTCGCGATCTCGGGGAACCTCTGCCGCTGCACCGGATACCAGGGCATCGTGCTTGCGGCGCTCGACGCCGCCAAGCGCATGAAGGCCCTGCGCACATGACGTAAAGTCACAAGGATCGTCCGAAAGGACCGCACGCAGAACCCCGGCGGACTTCGTGGGCGGCGCCGGGCGTGCGGCGTTTTCGTTCGTCATCCCCAACCGCGTCTATGCCATACTCGCGGCCGAAAGGCCGTTTCGGCCCGAGCTTTCATCGACGCCGGGCCGGTAGCGGCAGGTCGGGAATGCCAGTCGGGGGAGACGAGCCATGATGCGTTCTTGCCTGCTCAAGACTGCCGGTCTCTTGCTGGCGCTGACAACGGCGGCGGCGGCACAAGACTATCCGAACCGGCCGGTGCGGGTTGTGGTGCCGTTCCCGCCCGGCGGCGTCAACGACACCGTCGGCCGCATGTTCGCGACCCAATTGGGCGAACGGCTCGGAAAGCAGTTCGTGGTCGAAAATCGAGCCGGTGCAGCCTCGATCGTCGGCAGCGAAATCGTCGCCAATGCGCCCAGGGACGGGTACACGCTGCTCGTCATCTCGATTGTCAATGCGGTCAATCCTTGGCTCTACAAATTGCCCTACGATCCGGTGGCGGCATTCACGCCCGTCGCGTTTCTCGCCGCCGCCCCGACCGTGCTCGTGGTCAACCCCGGCCTGCCGGTCAACTCGGTCAAGGATCTGCTCGACCTCGCCAGGAGCAAGCCGGGCGAGGTGCAATATGCCTCGGCCGGCGTCGGCAGCTTCATGCACCTGGGCGGGGAACTGTTCAAACTCACCGCCGGCATCGACATGCTGCATGTGCCGTTCAAAGGCGGCGGTCCCGCCATGATCGACCTGGTCGCCGGCCACACCAAGGTCGGCTTCGCCACGACCATCACCACCTCGCCCTTCATCAAGTCGGGCAAGCTCAAGGGTCTGGGGGTGGGCGCGCTCAAGCGCAGTGCGGTCCTGCCCGAACTGCCTACCATCGCCGAAGCGGGCGTGCCCGGTTACGAAGTCGCCAACTGGATCGGCATGGTGGCGCCGGCCGGCACGCCGGCCGAGGTGGTGGAAAAGCTGAACAGGGAGATCGCCGCGATCCAGGAATCGGCGGAAGGCCAGAAGCAGCTCGCCGCGCGCGGCGCAGAGGCGGTGCGGATGAGCGCGCCCGAATTCGGCGCCTTCATCACCAAGGAAATGGCCAAGTGGGAGCGGGTCGTGAAGGAGGGCAAGATCAAGCGCGAGTGAGCCGCGGCAGTCGAACCCACGCCGCGCGTATCAGGTGCGCGGCCCGCCGGTGGGCCTGCCGTCCGGCTGCGGCGGTCCGACGAAGGCCACGCCGATCTCGCCGCCGAGCCGCCAGACGATCCGACACTCGCGGCGGATTTCGCGCTCGCCGGTAATGGACAGCACGAACCGGTCGGGCACCTCGACGCCCTCGGCGAAAAGGCGCGCGCCGCCCGGCGAAATGTCGGTGATCAGGCAGTCGCGCGGCAACGTTCCGGAATCGGCCTGGAACTTGGCAACCCGGCTGATGGCCATGCGCGGATGCTTGCGTCTGTCGATCAGCATGGCGGCTCATTTCCCACACGCGCAGCGCCCCTTCCATAGCGCAGCGCCCGCCACCGGCCGGCTAAAGCACGGCGGCCAATTTGCCTTGAATTGTCGTTAGGCCGCTAACGGTCCGCGGGCACCGCCGCTCGCGCGGCCCTGTGCGGCGGCCTTTCGCGGCCTGGCCGCAGGCGGCGTGCGACGCGTTTGCCGTTGAAATGGCGGCGCCAACCCCGCATGGTTAGCGCGCCGTCAACCAGGAGGAATGCAATGGCCCGATTGCTCGCGCTTCTCGCCATCGTTTGCGGCATCGTGCCGGCACTGACCGGCGCGGCCACGGCCCAGGATTATCCGGCGAAGCCGGTGCGGGTCATCATCCCGTTTGCGCCGGGAGGCATCAATGATGTGGCCGGTCGCGTCATCGCCACCCATCTGACCGAACGGCTGGGCAAGCAGTTCATTCCGGAAAACCGCAGCGGCGCGGGCGGCGTGGTCGGCACCGAGCTTGCGGCCAAATCGCCGCCGGACGGCTACACCATCACCGTCGTCTCGATCGCCAATTCGCTGCAGCCGGCGCTCTACAAGTTGAGCTTCGATCCGCACACCGCCTTCGATGCGGTGGCCATGTTCGTTACGAGCCCCAACACGCTCGCGGTCAATCCGGACCTGCCGGTGAAGACCGTCAAGGAGTTCATCGCATACGTCAAGGCGAGGCCCGGCGAGGTGCAATACGCCTCCGGCGGCATCGGCGGTTCGCTGCATCTCGGCATGGAGCTGTTCAAGCTCGTCACCAAGACCGACATGCTGCACGTGCCTTTCCGCGGCGCCGGCCCGGCGATGATCGACGTGATCGCCGGCAACACCAAGGCGGTCATGGCCACGACCTCGAGCCTGTCGACGCATATCCGCTCCGGCAAGCTGCGCGGGCTTGCCGTCAGCGCGCCGCAGCGACTGGCCGCGCTGCCCGATCTGCCGACCTTCATCGAGTCGGGCCTTCCCGAATACGAGGGCGGCAACTGGATCGGTTTTGCCGTTCCGGCCGGCACGCCCAAGCCGATCATCGAGAGGCTGCACAAGGAAATCTCGGCGATCCAGGACAATCCCGAGGTGCAGCAGCAGTTCCTCAACCGCGGCGCCCAGGTGCTGAAGATGAGCTCGGCCGAATTCGCCGAGTACATGCGCAAGGACATGGAGAAGTGGGGCCGCGTGGTGAAGGAGGCAGGCATCAAGGCGCAGTGACTTGATGACGCCGCCGGCGGCTCCAGGGAAGGTTGCCCGCGCCGCTCAGCCGCCGGCCTTGCGTTCCGGCCATTCGGCAAAGGCCAGCACCCAAAGCGCGATCAGGTTGAGGAAGGGCACGAGCACCAGCACCGACCAGAACGGCGAGAGCCCGAGCCGATTGAGGATGCGACCGATCGGGTAAAGCACCACCGCGACCATGATCGCGAAAAAGATCCAGTGTGCGAAACCGAACCAGGGCCAGAACGTCCAATCGTCCATCATCATGACCGTCCTCCTCCTCCCGTGGCGCGGGTCGAGTGCCGATGGCGGGCGTCAGGCGCGCCGGTCGCCCGCAGGCGACGCGGCGGACCGGGCTCATTCAATCCGTCCGCGCCGCCGCTAGATAGGCATCGGCAATGTAGTACGACGGCTCGTCGGGCGCAGCCTGCGGCAACAGGCCGGCCTCCTTCAAGGTGGCGATGACGGCACCGAGGCCCTTGCGGTTGACCGCCATGTCGCGGGTGAGCGCATTGCTGCCGGTGAAATAGTCCCAGGCACGCTCGGCATGGCTGATCGGCGCAGGCAGTTCGCGCGCGGCGATCGCGGATGCCGCCGCGCGGTTGGCGTAGAGCCAGTCGGTGCCGCGCCGCAGCGCGCGCAGGAAGCGCACCAGCCGGTCGCGGTTGGCGGCGGCCCAGCGGCTGTTGACGTTGACGGAAACGAATTGCCAGTCGGGTACGTAATCGACCGCCTCGCCAAGGTTGTTCATCCCGGCATCCGTGGCGACATAGTTCCACGGCACCGATTGCAGGCCGGCGTCGATCTCGCCGGCGAGCAATGCCTTGTGACGCGGCGGCACGCCGCCGGTCTCCTTCACCGCGTAGTCGCCGGGAAACGTAAGACCGTGCGCGGCGAGCATGGTGCGCAGCGCAAAGAACGTCCCCTCCTTGCGGTTGAGAATGCCGGCGGTCGCGCCGCGCAGGTCCTCGATCCGCCGGAACGGGGCGCGTGCGATCAAAGAATGCACGAGCTTGCCGGCATTGCCGGCTGCGATCCGCAACGGTCCGCCTGCGGCCGCGTCCTGCACTGCAAGCTCGGGCGAGCCGATCACCGCATGGAAGGTGCCGTCGAGCAGCGGTTCGATCTGCGAGGCGTTGCCGAAGATGGCAAGCGTGACGTCGAGTCCTTCCGCGGCGAAGAATCCCTCTTGCTGCGCGATCCACAGCGGCATGTTGAAATAGGTGCGGGAGACGGTTCCGACGGCGAACGGTTCGGGCATGGCCATCCGCGCCCTCAGCGCGCGTTGTGGATCATGGCGACGATCTCCATCGGCTTGAGCGGGAAATGGTCGATGCGCACGTTGAAGGGGGAGAGCGCATCCTCCACCGCCGAGATCAGCGCCGCCGCCGCCGGTATCGTGCCGGCCTCGCCCACGCCCTTCACCCCGAGCGGATTGAGCGGGGAGGGCGTCTCCTTGTAGAGCGTGGTCAGCATCGGCACCTCGGTTGCCGTCGGCATCAGATAGTCGGCAAACGTGGTGGTGACCGGCTGGCCCTGCGCGTCATAACCCATCCATTCGTAGAGGGCGTTGCCAATGCCGTGCACGACGCCGCCGTGCACCTGCCCCTCGACCATCATCGGATTGATCAGGCGGCCGGAATCCTGCAGCGCGAGATAGCGAAGGATCCTCACCTGGCCTGTCTCGACGTCGACCTCGACCTCGGCGACATGGCAGCCGTTGGCGTAGCAGAGCGCATCGGTGCGGTGATTGACGCAGGCCTCGAGGCCAGGGTCCACGCCGGGCGGAAAGCCGTAACCCGGCGCGCCCTGCAGGATGCGGGCGATCTCGGAGAGCTTGACCGCAAGCTCCGGCGCGCCGACCACGCGCACCGCCCCATCGGCCAGCTCCAAATCGTGCTCGGCCGCCTCCAAAATGTGGGAGGCGACCTTCTTGGCCTTGTCGGCCACGGCCTTGGCCGCGAGCATCACCGAGGAACCGGCGGTCACGGTCTGCCGGCTGGCGAAACCGCCAAGACCGAGGGCTACGCCCGCGGTGTCGCCGGCCACCACCTGGATGCGCTCGGCGGGAACGCCGAGTTGGCTGGCCGCGATCTGCGCCAGCGCGGTCGCAAGCCCCTGGCCCATGGCCGAGGCGCCGGTGAACACGGTGATGCGCCCGGTGCGCGAGATGCGCACGAGCCCCGACTCGAAAGGACCGCGTCCGGAGCCCTTCACCCCATGCGCGAGCCCGATGCCGAGATAGCGTCCCTCTTGGCGGGCCGCCGCCTGCCGCGCGGGAAACGCATCCCACCCCGCCGCCTGCAACAGCTCCGCCTGGCAGGCAGGATAGTCGCCGCTGTCGTACTGGATGGTCATGCCGGCGCGGGTCTTCAGCGGCTTCTGGTAGGGCATCTTCGCCGCCGGGATCAGGTTGCGCCGGCGCACCTCGGCGCGGTCAAGCCGCAATTCGTGCGCGACGCGATCGAGCAGCCGCTCCATGGCGAAGGCCGCCTGCGGATAGCCCGCTCCGCGCACCGAGGAGACCGGCGTCGTATTGGTATGGGCGATGGTGACTTCGATCTCGAGATTCGGCACCGCGTAGGGCCCGCTCATGGTCGAGGCCGAGTTGTAGGGAATGTTCGGGTCCTGCAGGGTATAGGCGCCGGTGTCGTGCAGGAGGCTGCCGCGCACGCCGATGACCCTTGCCTCGGCGTCGGTCGCGACCTCAAGCGTCCAGTACTGGTCGCGCTCATGCACGGCGTTGGTGAAGTACTCGCGCCGGTCCTCGCTCCATTTGATCGAGCGGCCGAGCAGCTTGGCCGCCGCCACCACCGCCACGTCCTCGGAATAGACGCAGAGCTTGGCGCCGAATCCGCCGCCGATGTCGGGCGCGGCCACGCGCAGGCGCTGGTCGAAGTCCAGCAGCGAGGTCAGCGTCTGCGCCAGATCGTGCGCCTTCTGCGTGGAGGCATGCACGGTGATGCCGCCGTCGCTTGCGCGCAGCTCGGCGAGCACCCCGCGCGCCTCGATCGATTGGGCGCCGCCGCGATGCTGCCAAAGGTCCTGCCGGAACACGTGCGCGGCCCGGGCAAAGGCCGCGGCCGCGTCGCCGAAGGCCACCTTGTGGGTGGCGACGATGTTGGAAGAAAGCTCGCGCCGCACCGGCGCACCGTCGCGCGCCATGCGCACGTCGGAGACGAAGGGCAGCGGTTCGTATTCGACCGCGACAAGGGCGGCCGCATCCTCCGCCAGATAGCGGTCGTCGGCGATGACGATGGCCACCGGTTCGCCCACGTAGCAGACCTCGCCGTCGGCCAGGGCGAAGGCCCAGGCGCGATCGAGCGGCATGCCCGAGTTGGAATGGCGCAGCATTCGCCGGCTGAGCATGAGCGGAGCGATGTCGTCGAGCGTGAGCACGGCATGCACGCCGCCAAGCCCCAGCGCCGCGCTCCTGTCGATGCCTTTGATCAGCGCGTGCGGATGCGGGCTGCGCACGAAGGCGGCGTGCCAGACGCCGGGCAGGGCGATGTCGTCGAGGAAGCGGCCGCGGCCGCGCAACAGCGGTTCGTCCTCGATGCGCTTGATGCGCGAGCCGATCAGGGGGGACATTGGCGGTTGCTGCAGGGCATCGTTGGGCCGCCCTTCGGTTCGTCCGGTTGCAGAGAAAGGAAGGGCCGTCGCGTCGTCAGCCGGACTCACTTCGTGATCGCCTCGCTGGCCTTCTGCACCACCTCCTTCGGGGTGGCGTAAAGCTCGGCGAGCAGCGCGTCGATGTCCTTGCCGCTGACCGGATTGACGTCGATCTTCATCTTGACCGCGTCGGCGAGATAGTCGGGATCCTTCATGGTCCGGTCGAAGGCCGCGACGAGTGCGGCCTTGCGGTCGGCGGGAATGTCGGGCGGAGCGGCGAAGGGGCGTGCCATCTCCTGGGCGGCGAGAATGAGCTTGAGAATTTGCAGCTTCTCCTTGTCGTTGGTCTGCTCCATGACCAGCGGCACGTCGCCGAGTTCCGGCACCCGCTTGAACGACGACTGCACGATGACGTTGATCTTCTTCTCCGCCAGCCACTTGGCGTGGCGGGTCTTGATCGTGCTCCACGACAGGCCGCAAAGTCCGTCCACCTCGCCTCGTTCCATGGCGAGCGATATCTCGTTGGTGCCGGGATAGCCGGCCACGAGCTTGATCGGGGCGCCGAACACGTTCTTGTACAGGCGGGCGAAGATGTCGGGCTCCGAACTCGGCCCCTGTCCCCCGAGCGTGACCGGCCGGGTGAGGAAATCCTTCCACGTCTTCACCGGGGTCGCGTGCCAGGTGATGCAGGTGGACACGTCGTCGGTGACACTGCCGAGCCAGGAGAACCTGGTGCCGTCGAACTTGGCGCCGCTCTCGAGCAGCGGGTTGATGCCGGTGGTGCGCGCAAAGGTGCCGAACGTCGTGCCGTCCTTGGGGGCGGCCGAATAGAGGAAGTTCGCCGCGCGCAGGCTGCCCGCCCCCGCCATGTTCTGCGGCACGATGGTGGGGTTGCCCGGAATGTGCTTGCCCATGTGGCGCGCGA
>Ga0073934_10001985_pt1 | contig 45503 bp, 34 predicted proteins | sample LarsenN4metaG_FD_76834 | JGI IMG/M metagenome (GOLD analysis project Ga0073934, IMG submission 76834) | Hot spring sediment bacterial and archeal communities from British Columbia, Canada, to study Microbial Dark Matter (Phase II) - Larsen... ...
AACTCACGAGCTATGAGGTGCTTGGGCCTGGGGAGGAAATGGACGCTCATCTCTTGGCCAAGGTCAAGCTTACCCTGGTAGATCCTTCCGGCAGCAACAGCACCAAGGAGGTAACTTACATCATCAGCACAGCCCCCGCGTTGACTGTGTTTCGCAAGGTGCTGTAGCACACAGGTCAGCACTCCCAGGATGCCTGCGTATCGATTTGACCCTGTACGCGGCATAAGGGAGGGCTTCGACGGCGACCAGGCTGACGCAGCCCCAGGTAGACTGTCTGAGTGAAGCCATCGGTGCTCCTATGACTGTCGAAATTTGCTCGCATTTGCAACTTGAGGAATGAACAGCCATGCTCTTTGCCTGCTTTCGTCGGATCGCTCCTCTCCTATTGACACTTGGCTTGATTGGCGCGGTCTCCGCCCAGACGCCGACCGGCCAACCTGGCAAAGCACAGTTGCCGGCGACCGCTTCCGAGGAGGCGAATCGCAATGAACTGCTGGCAAGGTTCCTCGAATCGGCCTACCGAGATCAGCGTCCGCCGGAAGCCGTCCGGATGCTGGTCGCTATACTTCGCGGTTCCTTGATGGGACCCGGCGACGGCTGGTTCGGGCCGGCGGAATCTCGCTACTCCTGGAACTGGCTAGCCGAGCGTTGCGGCGTCGATCCCTCCCAACGCGCCATCACGGCAGAGCAGTTCAAGGGGCCGCCGGCTTTGTTCGCACGCCTTGACCGCAACAAGGACGGCCGCATCGCTCCGGATGACCTTGATTGGTCCGATCGCAATCCGTACGTCCAAATGTCCTACATGCTCAACCGCATTTTTCGAAGGCTGGACAGCGATGGCGACGCCAAGCTCACCAAGGACGAGCTTGCGAAGTTCGTTGAGAAGGCAGGGCAAGGAGAGCCGGCACTTAGTCCCGAACAGTTCCGCGATGCGTTGCTAAGTGGCTTGGGCGGCGGCGGCTTCATCCCAGGAGATGCACCGACAACCGAGCAGCTCATTCGCGGTCTATTCGCCGGTGAAGTCGGCTCGATCAACGAGGGCCCGAAGCTCGGCCAGCCAGCGCCCAATTTCACGCTCAAGACCGTGGACGGCGGCCGTTCAATTCAGCTGTCCGAGCTGATTGGCAAGAAGCCTCTGGTGTTAGTCTTTGGAAACTTCACCTGCGGCCCCTTCCGCTCCTTCTATCCCGAGGTTGAAGCGGCATACAACCGAAACAAGAAAGACGCCGACTTTCTGATGGTCTATGTCCGTGAGGCTCATCCGAACGATGGGTGGAAGATGGAGTCAAACACGCGTGTCGGCGTGGCTGTTCCGCAACCCAACAGCCTTGGGGAGCGGGTCGAAGTGGCCAAGCAATTTTGCCAGAGATTGAATCCCACGATCCCCGTCGTGGTTGACGAAATCAACGACCCCGTCGGGCACGCCTACAGCGGAATGCCGGCGCGATTGTACATCATCGATCGCCAGGGCAAGGTTGCCTACAAGAGCGGACGCGGGCCTTTCGGCTTTCGCGTTGGGGAGATGGAGCAGGCCCTCTGCATGCTTCTGTTGGAAGACTCCGGTCGAACTGCGGGCGCTCCAGGTGAACAGCCGAAGGGAGGAGCCGCACCGCCTGCCTCCGACGCGCCCACCCGCAAGGTCGGCCTGAAAGGCTGGCCTGCCCAGCTCGATGACACGGCGGCCTGGCAATGCTTGCCAGAACTCACTCAAGGCGAGCGAGGCCCGTTGCCCGCCTGGGCCAAGATCCTAGCTCCCTCGCTGCCGCGAACGACTGCCCTCATGCTGGAACTTGACTATGCCCAGCGCGCGGGCAATCCGCTGGACCCCAAACTGCGCGGCCTGGTCCGCTATGTTGCCGCCGAGCTGAATCGCTGCGATTACACAAGGGCGTACGCCTTGGCGGACCTCGAGCGAATTGGACTTTCCGCACGGGAAGTTCACCGCATGCTGGCTGATCCGCGCGAGCTCCCTGAGGAGCTCCGGGTTGCGGTGGACTTTGCCAGGAAAATGACGACCGCAGCCTGGTCGGTCGAAGACGCAGAGTTTGCCGAGCTCGTTCGACTCCACGGAGTGCGGAACGCCGTGGCCCTGGTCCACGTCCTGGCCTATTCCAATTTCCAGGACCGGCTAGTGCTGGGGCTAGGGGTTTCGCTCGAGAACGACGGTCCCCTGCCGCCCCGCGCGTGGAAGTTCGCCCGTGCCGGTGAGGTGCCGGTTGCAGCGCGTCAGGCCCCGCTCGGCACGCCAGTGCAAATCGTAGCAGAGGGCATTGCCGATCCCGATTGGCTAGCTCTCGACTATGCGACGCTTCAGAGAGCCCTTGAGGCCCAGCGTAGTCGCCAGGCACGGGTACGCGTTCCAACCCCTGACGAGCTGATGGCGAATCCGCCGAAGGGGATGCCGACGAACCGTCCGCCGCGCGTCCGCTGGGGCATGACTGGCTACTTTTACGCCCCCGAGCTGACGGGAGCCTGGCTCGACGCCATGCGGATGTTTGGCCAAGAATCGAAGCAGGACCGCGTCTTCGAGGAGCTGTACTTCTGGGTTGTGACCCGCAGCCTCCAGTGCTTCTACTGAATGGGCCACTGTGAGATGCTGCTCGCAGTTGCGGGCCTCGACTCGGAGACCATCGCCGAACGCACCAGACAACTTGCCAGCGGGGATTGGTCCAAGCTTTCCCCTGCCGACCGCTTCGCCTTTGCTTTTGCCCGCAAGCATGCGCGGGAACCATGGTCCGTGACCCCTCAGGATCGCGCCGACCTGGTGGCCTACTTTGGCCCAGAAAGAGCACTGGATGTGCTATGGTGGTCGAGCCGCTGCCACTACATGACGCGGGTGGCCGACGGTTTGCAGCTCCCGCTGGAACGCGAGAACGTCTTCCAACCACCGCCGATGCCCATGGCCAAGTAGCAGACGGGCATTCGGTCGGTCGGACTGCAACCCAATGAACTGGCCGCTGGACGGGAATGTCCAGCGGCCTCGGTGTTGTTACGACGCACGACGCTGCGGCAACGGGTACTCCATGATCTCCATCAGAAGCTCCAGCTTTGACGGACGGCTAAGCAGCGATGCCAGGTTCGGCAACGCGTAGTAGTCGCCCGTGAACTGGAAGGCGTCGGCCACGACGCCGGATCGCCGGCACTGCTCCTCCAGATGATCCGCAGCGCCAGGCGTCTTGACGAAGACCACGTTCGGGTCGGCCTTGACCGCCTCCTTGTACTTCCGCAGGCTCTCGACAAACAACGGCGGCGTGTTCTCGCCCTCGTCCGTGACGACAACGAGTTGCTCCACGTACTGCTGCTTGCGAACCATGAACTCGAGGGCCACGCCGCACGACGTGCCCCCGCCAGCGCGGATCCCTGCCAGTGCCTTCTCCCAGCCAGCCAGGTCCGTTCCAGCCTGCTCAATCGGGTAAGCCAGCGTGTCGAAGGCATAGACATAGAGCTTGTCCACGCAGACGGCCGAGATCATCGCCCCGATCCGCTTGCCCAGTTCGATAGCCAGGTCCATCGAGCCCGACTTGTCGATGAGCAGCGCCGTCGGCCGGGCGATTCGGCCCTTGGCCTTCACCTGCGCGTCGGCTGCCTTCTCCAGCTTGCGCTGGATGGCGTCCGATACCGAAACAACCTTCAGCACCTCCAGGGCCTTGAACGCGCTGACGCGCTGAGCCTGCTGAGCCTGCTCCAGCTTCTGCTCGATCAGGGCCGTGAGGTCCGGGTTGTTCATGGCGCCGCGGCGCGTCAGGGCGCCCAGGTTGTTGATGACCTCCTGCGGCGTCATGCGCTCAAGGAGAGCCAACAGCACCGTCGGCGTCATCTGCTGAACGACCGTCGCCGCCACGCGGTACGGGATGGCGTGCTCGATGATCGCCGCGGCCTGCTCGGCCGGCGTCGTCGCCTTGGCCAGCTCACGCAGGGCAAAGAGCCGGCTGTCCGACGGCGGCGCGTCGTCGAACAGGATCCGCTGGGCCCGCTCGCCTGGCCGAACATGCAGCAGGGCGTACAGCCGCTTGATCGCCTTGCGAGCGACCAGGACCGAACTGTCGAACCACTCGTCGTCCGCCTCGCGCTCGCGCAGGTAGCGAGCCACCTCCGTCCGCAGCGACCGCGGCGGGTTGCGGAACAGCCCGATCTCATCGATCAGCGTCTCGCCCTCCAGCACGACCGCCTTCTTCCGGCCGTTGATGAAGTCGATGACGCGGACTACCTGGTACGGCGGAAGCGTCCGCAGCAAGGCCAGGCCGACCTCGCGGTGTCCATCGAAGTCGCTCAGCACCAGCGTGATGATGAACGCCTCCTTGTGGTCACGGACCTCGCCGTGGTCGTGATACCATGCAGCCAGGCGAACGTAGAACCGCGGATCCTGGGCTGCCAGATCGCGGTGCACCTGCCACACAGCCGCCAGGTTCCGGTGCGGCGTCGTCAGCAGCGTGTTCAGGATCTCCAGCCGCAGGTCATTCTCGCGAATCGTCGTCGTCATGGGCGTCTCCTCCCTGGGTGCTACCTCTTGGCCGGCAGAGCCAATCGCTCTGCTGCCCAGCCCCGTTGCCGCATGCCAAAGGTACTTGATGGACTCTACCCAACCGCCCCATACGAGTCGCACGAGCTGCTAACAGCACTCCAGTCTGGGCGACTGGCGCCCTTGCACAGGGCTGTGTCTTCAAGCGAAGACGTCGGGAATTCCACCCGCATGGTGTTTGTAAGCTCATGACGTTGGGTACGGGGCGGTGTGCTCATGGCGTCGATTAGCCGAACACAGCTTCCGGCCGGAGCGTCAGGTTGCCCGTCGGGTGCCGGTCCAGGACGTAGTAGCGCAGCCGGTTCTCGTGGACATCCAGATGCTCTGCCACGGCCCGCATGATCTCGGCATCGCTCGAACCCAGGCCCACCTCCAGCTCCTGGAGCGGCAGATCGAAGCTCTTGCCCTCAAACCGAACGTGCAGAAGCGGGACTTGCTTGGCCATCGGCGTCATGGGTCTCCTCCTCTCCCAGCTCTTCTGACATGTACTCGATAGAGAGGCGGAATGCCGAGGAAGTTCGCTGAATTCCTGGAGCAAGCCGGAAGTCCAGCGGCTCACGGAGCAAGGGTAAGAGGTAGCCCAGAAGCGAAGAGGAGGTCGAGGAACTGGCTGGCAGACTGGTAGATTCCAGGTCGCTCCGACTCCCGCGGCCCAGCGACGTTCAGAACCAGCTCCTCGTCAGCCTGGCTCGAAGGGATGCTCTCCAGCCAGGCCAGAACCTCAGCCGCGCCAGACGAATTAGCTATATTAGCTATCCACAAATTACTATTTGCAGCCTCGGCCAATCTGATCGTCAGGTCTGTGCCTGCTGAGTTGCCCGCGGCAGCGCCGTCGAGCAGGACCAGCGTCGCATGGCTGTCGCGGACGTTCCAGGCGGTGCGCTGAGCCGGCTCGGCCGACGGCGTCTCCCGCAAGCAGGGGTAAACCGCCAGAAGCCCAGGCGGTTCTGGGTAGTCCTCAGCCCAGCCGCCGCGGGGGCACCAGCCTTCGTAAGGCAAGCCCCACCGTCTGGCCGCATCCAGGGCGGCGCGGTCCACGCCGCTTTGTCCACCGCTTCGAATCACCAGCCGCAGCGAGCGCCGTTCCATCTCGTTGGGCAGCAAGCGCTGGTCTTGCTCCGCGAACTCTGATTACTCCTGCGCGCTCCAGGGGCGATCAGGCGCTCTTCTTGTCCGGAGCCTTGCTGAAGAGCTGCTTTTCGCCGCGCACCACCGCATCGTTGAGCACGAACTTGCCCTTCATTTCGAGGTCGGGCAAATCGAACATGATGTCGGTCATCAAGTCCTCGACAATGCTGCGCAGGCCGCGTGCGCCGGTGTCCTTTTCCTTGGCTCTGCGGGCAATCTCCCGAATCGCCGACTCCGTGAACTCCAGCTCGGCCCCCTCCATCTCGAAGAACTTCTGGTACTGCCGCACCAGGGCGTTCTTGGGCTCGGTAAGGATGCGGGCCAGGGCGTCGAGGTCGAGGGGGTCAAGCGGCGCAACGACAGGCAACCGGCCGACGAACTCGGGGATCATGCCGAAGTGGACCAGGTCGTCGCTGGTCACCTTGGCCAGCAGCTCGCCCAGGTGAGACTCGCGCTCAGTGGGGTCCGAGCCAAAGCCGATGGTCTTTCGTCCGACTCGGCGGGCGATGATGTTGTCCAGCCCCACGAACGTTCCGCCGCAGATGAACAGGATGTTCGAGGTGTCTACCTGGATGTACTGCTGCTCGGGGTGCTTGCGGCCGCCTTGCGGAGGCACGTTGCTGACCGTCCCTTCCAGCATTTTCAGCAAGGCCTGCTGCACCCCTTCGCCGCTGACGTCGCGCGTGATGCTCACATTCTGGCTGGTCTTGGCGATCTTGTCGATCTCGTCGATGTAGATGATGCCGCGCTGGGCCGCTTCGATGTCGAAATCGGCGGCGTGCAGCAGCTTCAGCAACAGGTTCTCGACGTCCTCGCCGACGTAGCCTGCCTCGGTGAGCGTGGTCGCGTCGCCGATGGCAAAGGGCACGTCCAGGATGCGGGCCAGGGTCCGCGCCAGCAGCGTCTTGCCGCTGCCCGTCGGTCCGATCAGCAGGATGTTGCTCTTGTCCACCTCGACGTCGCTGTGGCCCTCTTCTTGCAGGCTCAACCGCTTGTAGTGATTGTGGACGGCGACGGAGAGCACCTTCTTGGCCCGCTGCTGGCCGATCACATACTGGTCGAGCCGTTCCTTGATGCTGCGCGGCGAGGGGATCTTGGTGAACTGGGTGCGGGTGACGCCGCGGCGGCGCTTCTCCTGATCGATGATCGACTGGCACAGCTCGACGCACTCGCCGCAAATATAGACGTCGCCAGGCCCCTCGACGAGCGGGCCGACGTCGCGGAAGCTCTTCCGACAGAACGAACAGTATGCGTTACGGTTGCGACTCGAACTCCCCACCTTGCGCCCTCCGCCACCGCCTGCGTCTTTGGTTGCCATGCGCTCTCCTTGCAGGAACCTGCTCGCGGTGGCCCATTCCGAATGCCGCGTGAGAATTCCTGGTGCCTGGATCGGATCTCAGTAGCCTAGCTTGCGAAGCTAGCCGATTCTATGTAACGCTCCCAAACCGTGCAATACGGATGAGCGTGCACGTCCTTCCGTTTCCCAAACTCACTTTGGCGCATCGCCTGGCGAGGTCCCTGGCGGCTCGTTCGGCGCCGGTTTGGTTGGGTCCGGCGCGGCGGGCGGCGGCGCTGCTGCTGCCTCTTCCGCTCGGATCTTGGTCGCCAGGAGGGAGTGCACGCGTTGATATTCCTCCTTGCTCATTTCGCCGTGCTGAAACATGTCGCGAAAAAGAGCCAGCTGGTCATGGGCTGTGTCCCGCGGCGTCGATTCAGTATTCCAGCGTTTGATCAGGACCAGAATCAGTGCTGCAAGGAGAATCGCTCCCACAAGCAGCAACGCGGGAAGCAGGATCTCGCCGAACTCGATGCGGGGATTTACGGGCACATTGGCCAGCCACATGATCCGCCGACGCTCGCTGGTTGCGGGCGGGTTCAATCCTGGCCGAGGGCAGGAGCTGCACTCCGCGGTTCCCCTCTGCCTGCGACTGTCCACCCTGGTTAGCACTTTGCCCAGCCAGCCGCGTCGGTCAGCCGAACGCTTGAATTATAGCGCCTGGAACAAGCCTGCGTGACCAAATCTCCGCGGCAAGGGCTGGCGACATCGTTCAGAAGGCCACAAAGTCCGTAGCTTGCTTCCTACTCTACCCTGAGGGCTGGTGCGCGTAAAGCAACAGCCACCCCTCCCAGTGCCTGCGCAACAAACCACTCCGCCGGGCTGGCATGCCGCCGCCTGCCGCACGCGCCGCGCCGGCCAGGGTCGTTCCGCATCGCCGCGAAGCCGCCGGCCAGTTTCGGAATCGATCGGCCCGACCAGCGTGATCGTCGCGCAACAATTCAAAAGCTCCGCGAGCGGCATTTGCGCACCTTCCAGGGTGTAAAAGCGCCCTTTGCGCCCACTTCCCACACTCAGACATTTCGCCGATAAGCCTTGCCATGCCATGCCTTACGCCAAGCCGACCCGCGCCAATGCGGCACAAAAGTGCGCACCGCGCACTCCCGTCCCCGCTTCTCCGCTCGCCGGCTTCCTTCAGCCGCGCAACATAATGCTCAGCTTCCCCGCCTTCAGGAATCCGCAGCCTCCGCGCGCACCCTGAGCGCGTAACTCACCTGCTCAGCATACCCTGCGGTGTGTACTTTTGTCAATATCAGAAGTCTATGCAGCTGCAATGGGGCCTGGACGCCGAGCACGGTTGGTCTGGCACGATGTTCGACTGCCGGCTATAGTCCCGCCTGCTTGCTTGATGCCGCACCTCGCACTTCGACGAACCCATCCGGTTCTTGGGGCCTTGTCCACGCGTTGGCACGAGGCCGCATTGGCCCCTGCACCACGGCGCTCCCGCAGGAACGCTCCGGCCCCATGGAGGAAGGGCGTGGTGCTGCACTTACCATCCTCCCTTCGGAACAGGTGAGACCCTATGCGAAAGACCCTCGGTTGGTTGCTGCTGACACTGGTCGTGTCGTCCCTGACGACGGCTGTCGTGGCAAACTATGTGCAGAACCATCCCCAGTCCACGCTGGCGTACTGCGTGGGCCGAGTGGCCGCCCTGTGCGGAGCGGGCCCGATGGCCGCACGCCAGCCAAGCCCCACCGCCCCAGCCATTCTCAGCCTGAACGGCACGGAGCTGCCAGACCCGATCATCGAGATGTCGTCCGAGCTCAAGGCGGCCTGCCAGTTCGACGTCGCCGAGCTGAAGGCGATCTCCGCCATGCGCAAGCAACCTGCTACACCCGCAGCCAGCGCAGTGGCCGTGGAGGACGAGTTCACCTATCCGGCCCTGCCTCCCGCTGAGCAGCAGGTGATTCATGCGGCTTCGGCGTCCGCCACCTGGGAAACGCTCGAGCTCATGCCGGTCCCGATGGCCGAGGAAGAAGTCGAAGAGCTTCCCCCGCCAGCAAAGTTCGACATCGAACTCGACTTTGCCTTGAAGGGCGTGCCGGCAGTCGACTTTGACTTCAATCTCCCCGTGCTTCCTTGCGGAACTGCTCCATGCCAGGGCGTGTTCCACATGGTGCGCCAGATCGTTGACGGCTGCTCCCGCGCCGCCAGCTCCAATCAAGCATCCAGGGGCGAGGTCGGCTGCCAGAAATCGCCGTGCCAGCCCAGTACGGTTCGTTTCATGACTCAGGATGGCAAGTGCGTACAGGCGTCGTTCGAGTGCGGCCCCTGCCCCGCGGGCGCCTGCCCCAAGGCGGAGTGTGCTAACGGCGCCTGTGCCAAGCCGGCGTGCTGCACGGGCGGCTGCGGCGAATGCCCGCTCAACCTCAAGGACTTTCTGATCGTCGTGGCTGATCCGCGCACGGGCTGCCCATTCATGGCCCAACCGGCCGGAATGCAGGCCTGCGTGGCCATGCTGGCCGCCAAGTGCGAATGCTGCAAGGATTGCGGATGCGGCAAGTCTTGTCAGTGCGGCAAGTCGCATTGCAACAAGGAATGCAAGTGTGCGCCCAGCTCGCCCGGTCCCTTCGCGGTGATGTCCTGCGTGCCGCTGCCGCCTCCCTGCGGCGGCATGGTCGTCGCCGGCATGCCGTGCGGGAAGGCCTGCGTCGCCCCGTGCAGCCCGTGCAGCCAGTGCAGTGCCAGTTGTGCAACCTGCTGCACCGCAGCCCCAAAACTCGTTCGCAAGGCATACCCCGTCGCCGGCCTGCTGGACTGCGGGGATGAGTGCCCAGAGGATGTCGTCCGGATCATTTGCCGAACGGTTGCCCCCGAATCCTGGGACATGATGGGCGGACGCGGCGTGATCGACTTCTTCCCCAAGGGCAAGTGCCTGGTGGTGTGCCAGACCGAGGCGGTGCACCAGGAGATCGACAAGTTGCTGGCTGATCTGCGAACGGCCGTCAGCGCGACGTCCGGCGGCACGAGCAGCGTGCAGCAGGCCCAGTTCTCGGTCTTTGCCGAGGAGATTTGCGCCGGCAAGTGCGAAGGTGCGAGCAACCGATCCTGCTACGAGGAGTGCCCTGCGAATAGCTGCTGCAAGCAGTGCTGCGTCGTGGTTGAAGTGTGCGATCCCGATTGCTGCCTGGAGGTCTGCAAGGATGCTTCCGGCAGCACGTGCCTGCATTGCAAGGGCCTGCGCCTCTGCTTCCCAGCCGGCTGCATGAACGTGAAGGTCGTGCCTGCCTGCACGAGCTGCGTGAAGTGCCCGGCCGACTGCACCGAGCAGGCGTGCCCAGCGACCGAGAAGTGCGCGGAGGCTGAGAACTGCCCGCGGGCCAGGATCAGCAAGTAGCCCCGCTGCCTTGCCGAGAAACCCTGAGCCGTTCGGGGGTCGGACGACGAGCCGACTCCCGAGCGGCTCTGTCATTTGGCACGGTCCGCGGTTCGCCGCTTCTTCATGCGGATTTCGTTGCCGGTCGAGTTGTAGCTGACCTCGTCCATGAAGGTGCGGATGAGCAGTAGCCCCCGCCCGCTGGCCTTGCCGAGGTTGCTGGGATCGGTGGGATCGGGCAACAGCGAGGGATCGAAGCCAGGCCCCTCATCGCGGATGACGTAGCTGGCGGAATCGGAGCAGACCTTCGCCTCGACAAAGAGCCGGCGCGAGGCGTACGGCTCCTCGCGGCGGCGACGCTGAGCCAGGTCGTGGTAGGCGCTGTCGTCCTGCTGGCGCAGGTCGGAGCTGCACTCCAGGTTGCCGTGATAAAGAGCGTTGAGGACCGCCTCTTCGAGCGCGACGCCGACGCGGATGCGGGCGGTGGCGTCGAACAACCCCACGGCGTCCAGGTCCTCCTGGAGCATGGCAATGAACTGGGGGACCAGCGCGGGATCGTTGGTGAGAGTGAATTTCGACTCCCGCTCCGTGAGGCAAGCGAGAATGCTGAGACGTTGCTTGACGACTTTCGAGGCGGTCAGGACGCTGTGCAAGACCTCGGCCAGCTCCAGCTTGAGGTTCTTCTTGGGAAGGTAGCTGGCGGCTCCGCTGCGTAGAGCCTGGATCGCGATTTCTTCACTGCCGACGGCAGTCATCAGGATGACGGGGATCTGCGGGAAGCGGTCGCGAATCAGCGTCACCAGTTCGAGGCCGTCCATGACCGGCATCTGCAAATCGGTGAGCACGACGTCGGGAGGTTCTTCAAGAATGCGGGCCAGCGCTTCCTTCCCATTGGGAGCATAGACGGCCCGCAGGCCGGCGTGCTTCTCGGCGATGGCCCCTGCTAGTCTGCACTCGGTATGGGAGTCGTCCACCACCAGGACGGTGGGCCTGGAAGTGGCTTCCGTTATGGTGTTCGCGTCGCTCACGGCCGCCCCCTCTTTGCACGGCATCTGCGCTCATACTAATCCGGCTTTCGACGCTTGCAAGGGGCAACTGTACGGCGGAGAGGCCCAGCGAGGACAGATCCTTTCTCGTCCAGCTAGGGACAAGCTGGACGAGCGGCTACCGTGGCCTTCGAGCGATCCAGCCGTCTCTCCGAGGCGGCGTGAAAGCGATCACCAACCTCCGCCGCTCCTGCAGGTGCTGGCGTCCTGGAAGGACATGCGCGCCTTGACTCGTCGCTGTGTGTACCCGCGCCGGCCTCCTTGTTTCCGGCCAACGCTCTCTCTCAGCAGCCAGGCGCTGTACACTTTCCCTGGCAGCGCTTCCGAATTGTCGCAACGAGAGCCAGAACCATGACCGAGCCGTACCTCGCCCTGAAGGTCGTCATGATGCCCCGCGACACCAATCCGCAGGGCACCATCTTTGGCGGGGTAATTCTCAGCCACATCGACGCGGCTGGGGCGATCGGCGCCATCCACGAGATCAAGAAGGCAGGCGGTCGTGTGCCTGGCATCGTCACGGTGGCCATGAACAAGGTCGAGTTTCATCATCCGGTCTTCGTCGGCGACGTCGTCAGCTTCCTCACGCACGTAGTTCGGCTGGGCCAGAAGTCGATCACGATGCAGATCAGCGTCGAGGTGGAACGGGCGGGGGCGACCCTGAAGGTCACGGCCGCGGAAGTCGTGTACGTGACCGTCGAGGTCGGTCCGAGCGGCTACAAGCCGGTGGCGATCATGCCCAGCTCCGAATAAGATCGACAGGGATTTCCAGCAGGAGCCTCGTCATGGATCGTGTGCGTGTACTGGCCTCGCTGTTCCTTGGCAGTCTGCTATTCATGGGGGAAGCAGTTTCAGGAGAGCGGCCCGTCCCGCAGCCGCATCGAGCCGGCCGCTCGGTGGTCATCGCTCCTCATGGCATGGTGGCGTCCAGCCATCCGTTGGTCTCGCAGATAGGCGTCGACGTACTCAAGAAGGGCGGCAACGCGGTGGACGCCGCCATCGCCGCCAATGCCGCCATCGGCCTCATGGAGCCGATGTCGTGCGGGATCGGCGGGGACCTCTTCGTCATCGTCTGGGACAGTAAGACGCAGAAGCTCCATGGCCTGAACGCCAGCGGCCGAGCGCCTTACCGGGCCAGCCGCGAGCTGTTCGGGCAGCGCGGATTGCAAGAGATTCCGGAACTCGGCCCGCTGAGCTGGTCGGTTCCTGGCTGCGTCGATGGCTGGGAGGAGCTGCGGAAGCGCTTCGGCACTCGGCCGCTTGCCGAACTCCTCGAGCCGAGCATCCAGTACGCGGAGCACGGCTTCCCGGTGACCGAGGTGATCGCCGGCTACTGGCGTGGTGCGGAGCGAAAGCTGGCGGCCCACCCCGACGCAGCCAGGACTTATCTCCCCAACGGCCGAGCGCCGCGGACCGGCGAGGTGTTCCGCAACCCGTACCTGGCCAGGACCTATCGACATATTGCCGAGGGAGGCCGCGACGCCTTCTACCGCGGGCCGATCGCCCAGGAGATCGTGAAGTTCTCCGAGGCCAATGGGGGGCTGTTCACGCTCCGCGATCTGGAAGAGCACCGCTCAAGCTGGGTCCAGCCGGTCAGCACGACCTATCGCGGCTACGAGGTCTGGGAACTGCCCCCTCCAGGGCAAGGCATCGCCGTCTTGCAAATGCTCAACCTGCTCGAAGGTTTCGATCTCAAGTCGATGGGCCCCGAATCGCCCGACTACTGGCACCTGCTGACGGAGGCCAAGAAACTCACCTACGCAGATCGTGCCCGATTCTACGCTGACCCCGAGTTCGCGCGTGTGCCCACGGCCACGCTGATTTCCAGGGCCTATGCCGAGGAGCGCCGCAAGTTGATCAACCCGAAGAAGGCCAGCGTCGGCGTGCCGGCCGGCGACGCCAAGCTCGGCAAGGCGGATACGATCTACTTGACGGTGGTGGACAAGGATCGCAATTGCGTCTCGCTGATTCAAAGCAACTACTTCGGCTTCGGCTCGGGGCTGGTTCCTGGCGACCTCGGTTTCGCCCTGCAGAATCGCGGCACGCTTTTCTCCCTTGACCCAGGCCACGCCAACTGCCTCGAGCCCGGCAAGCGGCCTTTCCACACCATCATTCCGGCGTTCGTAACGAAGAACGGCAAGCCGTGGTTCACCTTCGGCGTCATGGGCGGCGACATGCAGCCGCAGGGCCACGTTCAGGTCCTCGTGAATCTGATCGATTTCGGCATGAACGTCCAGGCGGCGGGAGAGGCCCCACGCATCGAGCACGTCGGCAGCGCCACGCCGACGGGGAAGGCCGAGGCGGAGGGGGGAGGCGTCATCAAGGCCGAACGCGGCATTTCCAGGGCGATAATCGAGGAGTTGCGCCGGCGCGGCCACCAGGTGAGCACGGTGGCAGTCAACGGCGGCGGCTACCAGGGAATCCTCATCGATCCGGAGACCAACATGTTGCACGGCGCCTCGGAAGCTCGCAAGGACGGCTGCGCCATCGGCTACTAGTTCGCAAGGCAAGCATCCAGCGAGAAAAAGTCGATCGACGCCAAACTGATCATGGGCAAGCTCATGGCATTCACAAGCTATCACCTCTATTTCGACGACGTGGCCGTGGGCCAGGAGTGGGAGTCTCAGGGGCGGACGCTCACCGAGGCGGACATCGTTGGCTTTGCGGGCTTGAGCGGAGACTTCAACCCGATCCACGTCGATCACGAGTTCGCCAAGAGCACGCCGTTCCGCCGCCCAATCGCTCATGGCCTGCTCGGAATTGCCCTGGGCAGCGGCCTGGGATTGCACAGCCCGCCCATGCGGACGCTGGCTTTCATGACCATCAAGGAATGGCACTTCCGCGAGCCGATCTTCATCGGCGACACGATCCGCATGCGCACCAAGGTGCTTGAGAAAGAGTCCCGTTCCCGGGGCCGAAGGGGCATCATCACCTGGCAGCGGCAGATCGTGAACCAGGAAGGGCGCGTCGTGCAAGAGGGCATCACGGTCACGATGGTGGAAGGCCGGGGGCTGGCCCGCGAGGGAAGCGAGACGCGCCAGGACTCCGCTGCCGCCAGCACTGAAGTCGCCAAGCCGTGACGCCGAAGCACTGGGGCGTACCTACCAAACTAGCTTGCTGAACATCCGAGGACATCATGAGCATTAGGACCCGTTTCGCCCCCAGCCCCACCGGTTTTCTGCACATCGGCGGCGTGCGCACGGCGTTGTTCAACTGGCTGCTCACGCGGCGTCACGGCGGGCAGTTCATCCTGCGCATCGACGACACCGACGCCGAACGCAATCGCCCCGAAGCGCTGCAGCCCATCATTGACGGCTTTCGCTGGCTGGGACTGACATGGGATGAGGGACCGGAGGTCGGCGGGCCTTACGGGCCGTACTTCCAGTCGCAGCGGCTCGATCGCTACAAGGAGGCGGCGCTCGATCTGGTCGCACGGGGGCAAGCCTACCCTTGCCTCGCCACCAGGGAAGAACTGGATGCTGACCGCAAGGCTGCCGAGGCGGCGAAGAAACCCTACATTCACCGCGGCAAGTACCGGGATGCCTCGGTGGATGAGGCGCAGACTATTCTCGCGGAGAAGCAGGCCGCGATTCGGCTCAAGGTTCCACTGGGGCAGACGCTCAAGATCAAGGACCTCATCCGCGGCCAGGTCGAATGGCAAACGGACCTGATCGGCGATCCGGTCATCCTCCGCCCGGATGGCCGCGCGTTGTACAACTTTGCCACCGTCGTGGACGACGTGCAGATGCAGATCACGCATGTCATTCGCGCTGCCGAGCACCTGTCAAATACGCCGGTCCAGATGCTCGTATACCAGGCGCTCGGTCTGACCGCCCCGCAGTTCGCCCACGTGCCCGTTGTGAATGAGCCAGGCTCGAAGAAGAAGCTAAGCAAGCGGGACATGAAGAAGTTCGTGACGCCGGAGGTCCGTGCGAAGCTGATGGCCGTCGGCTGGACCGAGGAGGAAATCGACGCCAAGGACGACCTCAACCCAGCGACCGTCGCATTCTACAGGGAGCTCGGCTACCTGCCCGCCGCCCTGGTGAACTACCTGGGCCGGCTCGGCTGGTCGATGGACGACAAGAGCGAGGTCATTCCCCTCGAGCAGATGATTGCCAACTTCGGTTTGGAACGGGTCAACGATTCTCCTGCCAGCTTCGATCCGGACAAGCTGTACTGGCTGGCGGGCGAATACATGCGGATGCTGCCGGTGGAAGAGCGGACTCACGGCGTGATCCCCTACCTGGTTCGCGCCAAGCTCGTGCGCGAGCATCCCGACGCGGCGACGGTGGCGAAAATCAAGCAAGTCGTGGCGGCCTGCGGCGATCGTCTCAAGCTCTTCTCCGACATTCTGCCGTACGGGGCCTTCTTCTTCCGCCCGCCGGAGTATGACCTGACAGCCCTCAAGAAGCGGGTCCACAAGGAGGGCATCCCCGCCTTGCTGCGTGAATTCGCCGCGATTCTGAAAGGAGCCGATCCCTTCGAAGCTGCGGCGCTCGAGGAACAACTGCGGCTCTTTTGCGAACACAAGGGAATCAAGAGCGGCGACATGATCCACGCCCTGCGGGTGAGCACGACGGGGGTCACTGTCGGGCCGGGTGTCTTCGATTGCCTGGCCATCCTTGGAAAGGACGAATCCTTGAAGCGCATAGAAACGGCCCTGGCGATGCCGGAAAAGGGCTGACCTTCAGACCGTTGAAACTCCAAGCAAACTGGCACTCGTTGCGGCGCGGCGTCCAGCCGCACCCGAACTTTCACTTGAAGGAACTCCAACTCCATGTCGGTACTCGTAGTCGGCACCGTGGCCATCGACTCGATCGAGACGCCATTCGGCAGCGCGCCGAACGTGCTGGGGGGCTCGGCGACGTACTTCGCCTATGCCGCCAGCTTCTTCACCAGGGTCAGCCTGGTAGGCGTGGTCGGCGGGGACTTCCCCCAGCAGTATCTCGACTTGCTGCGCAAGCGCGGCATTGACCTCGAAGGCCTGGTCGTTCAGCCAGGCGGCAAGACCTTTTACTGGAAGGGCCGCTATCACGAGGACATGAACAACCGCGACACCCTGGAGGTGCAGCTCAACGTCATTGCCGACTTCGAGCCTGTTCTTCCGCCCAGCTACCGCCAGATCCCGTACCTCTTCCTGGGCAACTCCAGTCCGGCCTTGCATCTCAAGGTGCTGGAGCAAATGGAGCGGCCCAAGCTCGTCCTCGCCGACACGATGAACTTCTGGATCGAGACGCAGCGGCCCGCGCTGCTCAAGCTCCTGCCGCGGCTTGACGGCCTGGTGCTGAACGACGAGGAGGCCCGGCTCCTGTCGCAGGACGACAACCTGATCCGAGCGGGCAAGAAGGTGCGTGAGCTGGGTCCTGGCTTCGTCGTCGTGAAGAAAGGAGAACACGGCTCGTTTCTGTTCAGCCAGGATGGCGTCTTCCTTCTGCCAGGTTACCCGACGGAAAACGTCGTTGATCCCACTGGAGCAGGCGACACCTACGCCGGCGGGATCATGGGCTATCTGGCGTCGGACGACAGTCCGCCGCCTGGTCGGCTGCGGCGAGCCATTGCCTATGGAAGCATCCTCGGCAGCCTGACCGTGGAGGGATTCAGTCTGAATCGACTCCAGGCGACTACCCGCGAGGAAATCGATGAAAGGCTTGAAGCCTACCGGCGAATGATTACCTTCTAACGATGTCCGCCGCTGGGGCACGTGGATGATCGAACCGCCGAACTGGCTAGATGTCCTCAATGAGACCGCACCGCGGCTGGTCTACCGGCTGCCCGAGGTGCTGCTGTCCCTGGTAGGCCTCGTGCTGGCGGCCTGGTGCTGGCGGTGGGACAGGCGCACGGCGATACTCACGGCCCTGGGTTCCCTCCTTCTGCTCGCGGCCCCACTGACGTTCGAAACTGGCCGGGTGCTCATGTGGCTGCGGCCTGAGCTCTTTCGCTTGCAACCGCGCCGGCCTCAAGCCGGGTACCCCTGGCTGCAGCTTGTCTGCTCGTGTGTCACAGCCCTGGGAATCTTGCTCCTTGCACTGGGAGCCGCCCTGAAGCGAACCCCCAAACTGGATGTCTCCTGGGACGTGGAGTCCGAGGAGACTGTGCCCTGAAGTGCGAGCGCGATGTCACGCATTCGAACCTTTCTGGCGGTCGACTTGTCGAACGAAATCCGCGCCGAGCTGGTCGGCTTGCAGGACAGGCTCGCTCGCACCGGCGTCGAGATCAAGTGGACCGATCCGGAGAACCTGCACATCACGCTGATTTTCCTGGGAGAAGTCGAGGATCGCGAGATTCCGCGCGTGTGCCGCATCGCCCAGGACATTGTGGCCCGACGGCCGGCCTTTCGGCTTACAGTGTCCGGCGTCGGTTGTTTTCCCCATCCGCGCCGGCCTCGCATCGTCTGGGCAGGAATTGGGGCTGGGAGCACGGAGCTTGTCGAAATCCACGACGCCCTGGAAACTCCGCTGCTAGAACTTGGCTATCGCCGTGAAGAACGCCGCTTCACCCCGCACATCACTCTCGGCCGGGTGAAGGGCGACTTCTCCACCGATCGGCTGGCGACGGTGCTGGCAAAGCTCGCCGACTGGCAAGGCGGTGAAATGGCGGCCTCCGAGCTTCTGGTCATGAGCAGCGAGCTCACGCGAGAGGGGCCGATCTATACCGTGCTCGGCCGTGCGCCACTGGCCTGAAAGGGGAAAAGCGGATGCGCATCCTCGTGACCGCAGGCAACACCCAGACGCCCATCGATCAGGTCCGCTGCATTACCAACATCTTCACCGGACAAACGGGGACCCAAATTGCCCTGGAAGGCGTGCGCCGCGGGCATTCTGTTGTTCTCTTGACCTCACACCCTGAGCTGGTCGGCGAGTCGGGATCAACCCGGTTGGAAAAGCAGCCGCTTGTCGTGCAGTCTTACCGCACGTTCGATGATCTACGCGGCCTGATGAGCCAGGAGCTCGGGCTTGGCCGAGCCAGCACATACCAGGCGATCATTCACTCCGCGGCCGTCAGCGACTACAGCGTGGAAGGCGTCTTCACCCTGGGGAACTCCAATCTGGACCCGCCCCGGCTTCTTCCCTACCAACGTCCCCGCCTGGAGGCATATCTCACACGCGTGCAGGCCGGGAAGGTGAAAAGCGGCTACGATCAACTTTGGCTGAAGCTCGTCCCGACCGAAAAGCTGGTTGACCGCATTCGTGCTCCGTGGAACTTCAAGGGAATCCTGGTGAAGTTCAAGCTGGAAGTAGGAGTCTCCGACGAAGAATTGCTCAGCATTGCCGAGACCTCGCGTCTGCACTCCGATGCCGATTTGATGGTCGCCAACACCTTTGAAGGACGTCGATCGCATGCCTATCTTGGCCCGCTAGGCGGCCGGTACGAGCGGGTTGAGCGGCCCCTGTTGGCGGCTCGTGTTCTCGACGAGGTCGAAGCGCTGGCAGCCCAGCGAGGCGGAGGTTGAACATGGCCAAGGTGCTGCTAGGAGTCACCGGATCGGTAGCGGCCATCCGTACGCCTCAGCTCCACGCCGCCCTCCGGCAGCGAGGCCACCAGGTCAAAATCGTGGCCACGGAACCTTCGCTCTACTTCTTCGACCTGCAGAGTCTCCCGCCTGGGGTCGTACATCGGGATGCAGACGAGTGGCCTCGACGCGGCCAAGGTTGGCTCTGGCAGCGCGACGACCCCGTGCTGCACATCGAACTTCGGCGCTGGGCGGACCTCTTCCTGATCGCCCCGCTCGACGCGAACACGCTGACGAAGCTGGCGGTGGGGCTGTGCGACAACTGCCTGACTTGCGTCTGGCGGGCCTGGGATCCGAGCCGACCGGCCGTCCTCGCCCCAGCCATGAACACGTTCATGTGGGAGCACCCGCTGACCCTGCGTCAGATTCGTCAGCTCGGGCTGGATCATGGGCTGACGGAAGCTCGGGATGACGCGGCGCTGGACGATATCATCTCCAGCATCAACCAACGTTGCCCCAGGTTGCGGATTGTCGCACCGCAATCCAAACGGCTGGCGTGTGGCGACGTCGGCGTCGGAGCAATGGCGGAGATTGAGGAGCTAACGACCACCGTTGAAAGCCTGCTCAGCATCGCGGGCGGGATCCTTCCAGGCTCGAAGAGCTGAATTGCTTTTCGAGCGCGGCCTGATAAACCCTCTCCATGAACAACCGTGAACTCTTTCTACTGAATCCGTACCGTCTTCCGACGCAGCATACGCTCATGCTGAGCGGGGACGACGTTTGTGTCTTTCTCAACGGCTACCTGAGTCTCTGGCATCCCGCGGCCTTGCAAGGGGCGGTGAGGCCGCCCCAGGTCGCGTCACCGTACGATCACGAGCAGCCGAAGGCCGACTGCCTCTACGCAGTGAGCGAATCGCCGCCTCTCTTCTTGCCTGAGGACTGGGAACAGCGCGTCAAGCAGGCAAGGGCGCAGTCCTACTCTGCCACTGCGGACCGACGCGATACCTTCGAGCAGATGCTGCAGGCGATCGGGGCTGGGCCAGGCGATCCGACGCGCAACGCCATGTTCATCGGGCTAGGCCTGGGCTACCTGGTGCACGAGGCCCTTTGCGAGGCCATGGATCACCTCAACCAGCTTTCGGTTGAGGACTTCTGGCGAGACGTGCAACAGGCGGTGCAGTGTGAGGACCTCGACTCCTGCCGGGGGCATCTAGTCCACGCCGCCGAGAAGCTCCGCGAAGCTCGGCGCGTCCTTTACGACAGCACGACGCACTTGCTGGACCTCTTTGTGCTGGAGGAACAACCGGCGAGAGAGCCCTTGCCTGTAGCGCTGGAGTACGGCTCCGCGATAAACCTCGTGGCATCAGCGCAAGTTCTGGAGACTCTTGCCAGGCAACAGCCGGACAGGTTCGATCTGCTTCGTGAAGCCGTCAAGAGCGGCCACGCGGAAATCGCCAGCGGGCCGTTGCTCGAGCGTCCGGATGCACTCTTGCCGGTGGAATCCCAGCTCTGGAACCTTCGGCATGGCCACGAAGTGTACCGGCGACTGTTCGGGCAGGATCTGTCCACCTTTGGGCGTCGGCGTTTCGGTGCGACTCCGCATTTGCCGCAATTCCTCCACGCCGTGGGCATCAAGCAGGCGCTGCTACTCGCCCTGGACGAAGGCGTGCTGCCGCAGTTCTACTCCGCAGCGGTTGAGTGGTACTCTCCAAGCGGGGAACAGGTCAAGGCCTTTACGCGCAAGCCTCATCCAGCGGACAGTCCGCTCACCTACTTCCATCTGGCTCACTACCTCTCGAAAACCATGCAGCAGGACATGGTCTCATCGCTGGCGCTGCTGCATCGCGACAAGCCCCCCGCGCCATGGTACCGCGACTGGCTCGAATTGCACCGGCTCGCTCCGGTGTTCGTCCAGGCGGCGACGCTGGGGAACTTCTTCAACGAAGCAGGGCACGGCGAGTACAGCCCCCCGCGAAGCGCGGACGACTTCCACTCTGACTACCTTCACGAGCTGGTTGAGAGCAAGTCTGCCAACCCAGTGAGCTTCTTCGCGGACTGGGTGCGGCAGCGACGTCGGCTCGATGACGTCCTCGCCCTCGCCGCCTTGCTCCACAGCGTCGCCGACGCTGGGCAGCTCAAGCAATCCCTGCCGGATCTGCAAGGTCTGGAGAAGCGCTTGGAGTTGGAAGAAGGCGGCATCGCCCAGGGACTTGCGGAGGCCGAATCGCGATTCGCAGCAGCTCTTGCCGATCGATTAGTCGCGCGCGCCGACCAGACGACCCCGGGATTCCTGCTGGTCAATCCTTGCAGTTTTCCCCGGCTCATGTGCGTCACCCTTGACGGAGTTCAAACTCCGTTGCCTGCACCGGCCAAGGCGACCCAGCTCGACGGCAGCAAGGCGAAAGCGGTCATCGAGGTGCCTGCGCTGGGATTTAGCTGGGTGCCGACCGCAGTCGCCCCCGGTACGCGGGTGGCGATGCCGCGCGGCAAGCTCGCCGAGGATCGCATCGTCCGCAACGAGTTCATCGAGGCCGAGATCGACGGAGCAACAGGCGGCTTGAGGACGCTGCGCTCTCCGCGCAAGCCAGCGGGCCGGCTTGGCCAGCAACTCATCTTCGGCCCCGGCAGCACGATGCGGGTCGCCGAGGTGCGCGTCACGTCGAGCGGGCCGGCACTGGGTGAGATTATCACCGAGGGCGAGCTGGTCGATTCGAACCAGAACGTGCTGGCCAGGTATCGCCAGGAATACCGCGTGTGGTGGGCACGGCCGGTGCTGGAGCTGGCGATCGCCATCGAGCCGAAGGAACCGCCTGTCGGCTACCCGTGGCATGCGTTCTACGGCGTCCGCTTCGCCTGGCGCGAACCGCGTACCGCCCTTGCTCGCGGTGTGAACTTCGAGAGTTGTTCCACGACCCACACCCGTCCAGAGACGATTGAGTTCATTGAGCTTCGAAACGGGCCGGAACGAACGGCGATCCTCACGGGCGGACTGCCGTTTCTTCAGCGGCAGGGCAATCGAATGCTGGACGTCGTGCTGATTCCCGAAGGCGAGAAGCGGCGGGAGTTTAACCTGGCCATTGTGCTAGACGCCGAGGATCCGCAGATCGCCGCCCGTGCCTTCATCAGTCAGCCCATCGTCGTGCCGGTCCAGAAGGGACCGCCGCATGTCGGAACAAGCGGCTGGCTATTTCATGTCGACGCCACCAACGTGTTGATCAACTCGCTGCGGCCCGCCGAGGCTGGCGCGGCTGCAGTGACGGCGCGTCTCGTGGAAATCCGCGGCGTCGGCACCGCGGCGACGCTGCGTTGCCCACGCAATCCGGTCCGCGCCGCGATCATCAACGAGTTCGGCATCGTGCTCGGCGAACTCCCCATCAATGGCGATGGCGTGGAGTTGAACTTCTCTGCACTGGAGATGAAGCTGGTGCGCATCCACTTCAGCTAGCCTCACGCTCTTGCAGCGGCAGGGAAAGACATGCCGGTTGACACGACTTTGCCGCCCTCGCGAGTCTGAAAAGTCCAAAGACAAGGACGGAATCGCTCATGCCAGTGATGACATGGAAGGAACTCTCCACTTTACCCTTGCGGCAAGGTTTACCGCGGCGCGCGCAAACCGCGTAGGTCATATTTGTGCGTCGTTGCTCACGGACGCACCCGCTTCCCAAGGGGGGAAGCCCGCCGGAGCGATTTTGACTCAAGGAGAGCATCTGTGAAGAAGTTGGTTGCGATTCTTGCTCTGCCGATGCTGGCCCTCGTGGCTGGTTCGGCTGACGCGTCGTGGAGCATCTGTGGTCAAAGCTCGTGCACTTACCAGTTCCACAGCCCGCGCGTTTGGTTCGGCTTCGACTGCTGCGCCCCTGGCTGCTGCCCGGCTCCCGCTGGCCACGCCGGCGCTCCCGCCGCAGCGATGCCCGTCGCAGCTCCCACTCCGTGGTTCAACCAGTTCCCCGCTCCGGCGCCGACGGCCCAGGCGCCCGCTCACATCCCGGCGCCGGCCGCCGCCCCGACCACGCTGCCCGTGTCCTATCAGACCGGCGCAGGCTATGCTCAGCCGGCCCAGGGCGGCTACCACATCCCGTCCTACTGGTACGGCCGTTAAGCTTCCGTGGCTGAATCTGGTGCGTTCTTGACGATACCGACGAGCTGCCCATGCCGTTCATTGCGGCATGGGCAGTCGGCGTTTCTTGAGTCCGTCCTGCGCACTTTACAGCCCGAACGCCGAGGATTTGCCGCTCGTCTCGACTGGTCAAGATGCTGAAGGTGCGCCGCCTTGCGAAGCCCTGCTGCCTGCTCCGGTCGTGCGGAACGAAGACGTCAGGGATGCGGATTACGGCAAGGGAATCACTCATGCGGCGGAAGACGTTGCCCATCGCGAGCAATTTGCCAGGACCGCACAGCTTTCCAGCTCCGCACGGTTGATCGTGGGGAATAGTAGCATCGTCAGCGTTCAAGGCATACGAGTTTCCCGAGGGTGGAGACGCTTCGAGCGCTACGATTCGGAGAGCCCCATGAAGAAGATCATCTTTGCCGCCTTGCTGGCCCTGCCGGCCCTGGGCCTGGCCGTGAGCGACGCTTCCGCTAGCTGGAGCATCTGCGGCCAGAAGTCCTGCACCTATCAGTTCCACAGTCCGCGCGTCTGGTTCGGCTTCGATTGCTGCGCTCCGGGCTGCCCCGCTCCGTGCGCTGCCCCGGCCGCCGCTCCGCTGCCTGCCGGTCCGGCCATTCCGGCCGCTCGGCCCGAAGCCGCTCCGACGACGCAGCCGGCTTCCTACCAGACCCCCGCTGCCGGCTACCATGCTCCGGCCCAGCAGAACGCCTACGCCGTCCCGTCGTACTGGTACGGCCGCTAAATCACCCTCCTCCCACCCTTGCGGGCTGGGCGGGGAACTCGGCCATGCCCGTGTCGTCCTGGCGCGGGCATGGTTTTCTTGTTTGTCGCTCCGCAACTTGAGCCGTTCTCCCGTCCTCTGGCTGAATTCTCCGGCTAAACGGCTCTTTCTGCCTGTTAGCCTGGCGATGGCGGGTTTTCCTCTCGCAGCAGCTTGACGCCGACACGATTCCCAGGAATCCGGCCTTGCGGTCCCGCCACGAAGGCGATTGTCGGGCATACTCCCGATGGACGCCCAAGCGCACCAAGACCTCCACCGGTGGAAGCTACCTTGGGCAATGCGTCTACAGGAGAGGATACCCATGCGTCGGATTCTGATTGCGACCCTGCTGGCCGTGCCAGTGCTGGCTGCCGCCACGCAGGACGCGTCCGCCTTCTTCAGCACCTGCGGCGAGCTTCATAAGAAGTGGAGCTTCACCTGCCCGCGGATCATCTTCGGCATCGACAGCGGTTGCGCCGCCCCGTACACGCCGATCAGCTACGGCAACCCGTACGCCATGCCGGCCAATGTCGGCGCGGCCATGCCCTGGTATGCGGGCGGCTATCCGTGCTGCCCGCCAGGCGGCCATGCCATTGCTCCTCAGCAGATGGCCCCGAATGCCCAGGCGCCCGCGCCGTCGGCCACCCAGCCGGTGTCGTACCAGCAGTACAGCTACCCGCAGGCCAACTATGGCTACTACTACAACACTCCTAGCCAGGGCATTCCCGCATACTGGTACTTCCGCTAAGCGGTCGCCTGACCGGTCCGTGCCACGGAACGGAAGCTTCCGAGCCTGTGCCTTGCGGGGCGCAGGCTCGCTTTGTTTTTTGGCGAACCGACCTGGTGCTCGCCCCCATCCAAGATAGCGTCGAGGAAGGCAGCCAGTCGGGAAGGTGGCTGGCGAAGACTTGCGGTCAACGCGTTTCATCCAAGTTGGCCAGTCGCCCTGGCCTGCCTGGATTGGCGACCGCACCCAGTTGCCTGGAGCCAAGCTTCGCTTGTTCAACGTGAGCGATTCGCGTAAGCTGCCCAGCACAGTACGTCCTGAGACGTTGCACCTGCTGATAGCGCACCCAGTACCACGCTTGAACACGGTTCCCTGTTTCCTTCGTGGTGGGTCAAGCCAATGATCTGGCGACGGCACGTCTTGCAGGGTTTCGTCATCACGGCAGTAGCCCTGCTGGCATGCGGGTACTGGTGTTACCGATCCTGGACGGACTCCGCCAGCGTTCGCCAGTCGGTGCTCGAGCTGCTCGCTTCGGAATTCCCTGACGTGCAGGTTCAGCTCGGCGAGGCCCAGTTCCAGTTGTTCGGCGGCGTGAGGCTCCAGGACCTTCGCCTGACCCGACGCAGCGACAGCACAGGGGAACCCTTTGCCAGCTTTGCTGAGGTCATCATTCATCCCGACCGCGAGCAGTTGGCTCGCGGGGTCCTGGTCATTCGCAAGGTGGAGTTGATCCGGCCGCGGATCACTGTCGTCAGGGATGTAGATGGCCGCCTGAACGTCGCTGCCCTGCAGCAGAAACAGACCAGCCGTCAGCCACCCATCGTGCTCATCCAAAACGGCACGTTCACCTACGTGGACCATGCCCTCGGTGCTCCGCCCGTAGAGTTTCAGGAACTCCACGGGACTCTTGCCCCGATTGACCCCGTCGTTCTGCGAGCCGAGCTTTCGGGCAAGAGCGCCATGCTTGGAGAGCTCTCCGTCTCAGGCACGGTCGATCCCGACACCGGCGAGTTTGATGCTAGCTACAACCTCGCGAAGGTCCGCCTGGGGCCGAGCGTTCACGATCTGGTCGCTGCCCTGTGGCCGGAATCCAGGCCGTTCGTCCGCCTCGAAGGAGACCTTGAGATTGAAGGGGAGCTAGCCTATCACCCAGGCGCATCACAGCCCTGGGCGAGCACGCTCCATGCGGACCTCCGCAATGGCCGCTACGAACATGAAGAACTGCCCTTTCCCCTGGAGCAGTTGCACTTCGTGGCCCAGGCCCAGGGCTGTCGGCTGGTGATCGAACACCTGGTCGCCCAGGCCGGCGACGCCAGCCTGGAAGGCAGCGCTGAGTTCCAATCCCTGGCTGCCGCAAGCGACTATCGAATCCGGCTGAAACTCGATCGGCTCACCGTGGACGACCGGCTGATAGCGCGGCTTCCGCCGCGCATGCAGAGCACCGTTGAAGACTTCGGCCCCGTCGGCAAGCTCAGTGCAAGCGTGGAGATCAGTCGGAGTGACGGGCGAACCACCGTCGCATGCACCGTTCGTCCGCTGGGCATGTCGGCCACCTACGCGGAGTTTCCCTACCGAGTGGATGGTATCACGGGATCGCTGCAGTACAGCGATGCTGGGAGGACCCCGATTATCAAGGTTCAGCTCGACGGCCTGGCGGACGGGCAGCCGGTTCGACTTACCGGTGATGTGCATGGCGAAGGTCTACGCCCCGCTTGCCCCCTGCGGCCAGGCTTCAACCTGGAGATTCACGGTACGCGTGTCCCGATCACTCCGCGGCTCCTGAAGGCCCTTGAGCTCTACCCGCGGACGTTTGAAACCGTCGCCGAGTTCAAGCCCGCGGGGGCGGTTACCATGGTGGTCAACCTGCAGCGCCGGCCTGGCGAATCGCCCGAGGAAAAGCCGCCGCTCGACAAGCGATTCGTCTTCCATTTCCATGATGCGTCCATGCGCTACCAGGAGTTCCCCTACCCTGTGGAAGAGATCGAGGGGACGCTGGAGATCAGTGCGGACGAGTCCTGGCGCTTCTACGACTTCCGCGGAAAGCACAAGGGCGGCGAGTTTCAGGGAGCGGGCCGGGGAGTTCCCTCGCCGGCGGGCAACCGGATCCGCTTGCTGATTCACGGGCGAAACGTGCTTCTCGACCACGAGATGGAAGCCGCTCTGGATGCCGAGATGCACGCGGCGTGGCAGCTCTTCAATCCCTCAGGCCGCGTGGACTTCACCGCCCAGATTGACTGCGTGGGAAAGGGACGGCCCGCGCTCGATCTCCGAGCTTCAGCACGAAATTGCCGCATGAAGCCGAGCTGTTTCCCCTACCAGATGAACGAGGTCAAGGGGGATTTCCACTACGTTGACGATCGCGTGACGATCACCAACTTCCAGGCATCCCACGACGAATCCATCATCAGTCTGAAGCAAGCCGACGTCACTCTGCGTTGCAACGGCGGGTACCGCGCAGACTTGCACCAGCTTCACGCGGAGAACCTGCTGGTGAACGAGGAGTTCCTGCAAGCCCTGCCTAGCATGGTCCGCAAGGCCTTTGCAACACTTCAACCCGACAGGCCGATTCGTATCGTCACCGATCTGGTGATCATCGAGAATCGCCAAGGTACGCAGTACCACTGGGACGGCAGCGTGGCGTTCGGCGGCGCGACGCTCCAGTGCGGCCTCGAAGCCACCAATGCGACGGGGCTGGTCGCGCTGCGCGGCTGGTACGATGGCGACAAGCTCAACGCCGAGGGCAACGTCCAGCTCTCCGAAGTGACGGTGGCCCGTCTGCCCCTTCGCAACCTGCGCAGCACCATCAAGGTCACGGACGAGGCCCTTCTGCTGGCGGGGATCGAAGCCAGCGTGCACGGCGGGCAGCTTTACGGCCCAGTGCGCGTCAACTTCGCTGCCGAGCCTGAGTACCATGTCGATCTGACCGCTTCGCAACTCGACCTGGAGACCTTTGCACGGGAAACGCTGGAGCGCAGCGGCCAGGTGAAGGGAAAAGCCTCGGCACGATTGCGATTGCAGGGGCGAGGGTCCGATCTGCGCTCACTGCGTGGCGAAGGCGCCATCCACATCGAGGACGGGGCCCGCATCTACGATCTTCCGCTGGTATTGAACCTGCTGACCACGCTGAGCGGCCATTTGCCAAAGGGCTCGGCATTCCAGGAAGCCCACGCCGATCTGGTGATCACGGGAGACACCATCAAGGTGCCCCAGGTCGAGCTCCTGGGCGATGCCCTGAGCCTGCGCGGCCAGGGCGATCTGCGCGTCGATGGTTCCAGGTTGAACCTCGAAATGTACGGCCTCCTCTGGGGCAGGACGCTCCCCTTGCTCCCGCCGCTGATTGACCGCATTCCCGTCGAGGTCTCTCGGCAACTGATGAAGATCAGGATTCAAGGAAGTCTGGGCGATGTGGAGGTGAAGCGCGAACCGGTGCCAATCATCGTCGAGCCGGTTCGGGAACTCTGGCGAAAGATGGCGGATCGGATCAGCGCAGAAGAAGGGCGAAAGGATCGCCGGCTGCCTTGATCGAATTGTCGGATCGTGTAAGCTCTCGCCTCAGCCATTGACAGAGTGATGCGATGGCTGCTCTCCTGAGTCGTGGAGGAAGTGGCTCGTGCTGCCCTGGCGCATTCTTCAGCGAAGCATCATGCTCGAGCTTCTACGAGTCTTCCTGCTCGCCCTGGCCGCACTCACAGGCATTCTGGTCATGGCTGGAATCGTGGCCGAAGCCGCCCAGCAAGGTCTCGGGCCGGAGCAAATCTTCAAGCTGGTTCCGTTGCTCATTCCAGGAACCTTGCCCTACACGGTCCCAGCCACGCTGCTATTCGCGGTTTCGGTGACGTTCGGCCGCATGTCAGCCGACAACGAACTGACGGCGATCAAGGCAGCGGGCATTCCTGTGACTCGCGCCATCTGGCCGGCGTTCCTCCTGGGAGGACTGGTGAGTCTGGGAGTCCTCTGGCTCAACCAGGACTTCATCCCGCGCAACCACCACCTGCTGCGCACCACGGCACTGAAGGACATCGAGGAGCTTCTCTACAGCCGCCTGCGGCGCGACCTCTGCTTCAATGAGCCGCGCGTCAACTATGCAATCTGGGTGCGGGACGTGCAGGGACACCGCCTGATCACCGCAACATTCAAGAAGCGCGATCCGCATGGCCAGGACGAAATCATCGCCCAGGCGGAGATGGCCGAGCTCTGGGTCGATCTCGAGGGAGAAACCGTCTGGGTGGAAATGTGGCAGGGGGACATGTCGAAGGACGGCGGCGCCACGTATTTCAGCTTCGACAAGGAGAAGTTGCCCTTGCCCCTGCCGCCGATCGGGGCAGCCCGCCAGATTCGCGCACGGGAGATGACCAACACGCAGATTCTTCAACGCAGAGCGGAGTTGGTCCGGCAAGTCGAGGAACTCCAGGCCCAGATCGAGCGCGAGGCCGCCGGCGAACCGGTGGAAGCCGAGAAGCAGTCGTCGCGCGATCGCAAGGACAAGCAGCGGAAATCCGACAAGCCTGCCAACCCCGCAGCATCGTTGCCCTTGCCGATGCGCTTGAAGTTCACCCAGAAGGAGATCTTCGAACTCGACACGGAATACGCCACGCGGCCCGCACTCGCGCTCGGCTGTCTCTTCTTCGTGTTAATCGGCTGTCCCGTGGCGATCTGGTTCCACAAGCGCGACTATCTCAGTGCGTTTGTCACCTGCTTCCTTCCCATTGTGGTCATCTATTACCCGTTGATGATGTTCGGCATCAATCTTGGCAAGGAAGGCCGTGTCGATCCAGCCTACATGATGTGGACTGGAAACGTGGTCCTGGGCGTCGCTGGGCTGTTCTTGACCTGGCGGCTGGCGCGACGATAGGACGACATTGCCCGAATTCAGCCGAACCGCTTCGCCAGGGTTGGCGCCCCCATGCTGAAGGCCACCCTCGCCCAGGCGGCACGGTTAGCTTGATTCCGAAAAGTGCGACTGAGCAATCAGGTGAGAAGTCATGCGGCTGCTTGACGTTTATATCCTTCGCTATTTCCTCCTTGCGTATGGGGTGTGTTTTGCCAGCCTGCTCTCGCTGTACGTCGTGATCGACCTTTTCGCGAAAATGGACGAGTTCGCCGTCAATGCGGACAGTTGGGGCGCTCTGTTGAGCAACATCGGCGCCTTCTACCTCTACCGCCTGCCCTGGTTCTTTCACCGACTGAGCGGGATCTTCTGCCTGCTGTCGGCGATCTTCGCCCTCGCCTGGATGGAACATCAGAACGAGCTGGTGCCCTGCCTGGCCGCGGGGATCCCCGGGCGGCGGCTCATCTACCCCGTGCTGGCCGCCACGCTGATCGTCACGGGCCTCGGCGTCCTCAACCGCGAGTGGCTGATACCCATGTGCAGCACGCAACTGCAGCGCAGCGCCGACGATCCCCATGGCGCCAAGCAGGTCATGGTCCAGGGCGGCTACGACTCCAACCTTGTGCACTTCGAGGGACTCGCCGCCGACATCGACGAGAAGGTCATCCGCGGCGGCCGACTGACCTTTCCCTCTAATCTCGCGGGAAGGCTCATCCACCTCTACTGTGCGGAGATGCGCTACTGCCCCGAGGCCAATGGATGGAGGTTGCAGGGCACGGTGCCGGAGATCATCGACTGCCCGCAGGCCGCTCTGCGCTCGCTGACCCCAGGAGTGTACTTCTTGCAGTCCAGCATGACGTTTGATCGGCTCACGCGGAGCGGCGGCTGGTTCCAGTATGAATCAACGCCGGAACTCCTGCGGATGCTGCATCAAGATGGCACGCACCAGCGCAGGATCGAGGTCATCGCCTTGCTGCATCGACGCTTGACCGGTCCGCTGCTCGATGTGCTCCTCGTTCTGCTCGGGTTGGGGATTGTCCAGGCGGGCCAGGCGGGGCGGAACATCTTCATCAAGTTCGGTCTCTGCTTCATTACCTACGGCGCGTTCATGGGGCTGCAGTTCCTCTGCTCAGGCATGGCCGGCAGCGGTTTCCTCGATCCGCTGCTGGCGGCGTGGGTGCCCGTGTTCATCTTCGGCTCGGCTGCCTTTGCTACGCTGGATTATCTTCGGGGCTGACCTCGGGGACGTCGCCGTCCTCCTCAGGCTCGGCGGCGCTGACCGCGCTCCTGGCCTTGCGTTTCTTCTTGCGCTTTTTCTTCCGCTTCCTCCTCGGATCCTCGGTCAGGGCGTAGCCGACTCGGCCCAGAACGCGGCCGAACGTCAGCCAGCAGACCGCCATGGTGAATGCCATCACGGGGACGAACCAGGCCGTGACCCGCATTGCCACAAAGGTCGTGATCAGACAGGCCACGAGGAATACCAGCGAGAAGACGTAGACGATCGGAATCACATCGGGACGCCGCTTGAGACCTTCGAGCACTTGCGGATCGAAGATGATGAACCACGAATCCCGCGACAGCGCGGAGAGCAGGCAGAATGCAAACAGGGCAGGCGTCAGCAAGATGAACAGCCCGTAGCCAAGGCAGCCGAGGAGACTGAGGATCAGGAATGGGCCTACCAGTCCGAGAAACGTCAGCCAGGCCAATCGAGCCAGGTTGATCGCCCCCATCCGCCAGTCGCCGTCCGGATACTGGATTTCGTCCGCCCCGTTCGCAGTGTCCTGCAAGATCTGCAGGAACGAACTGGCGGCATAGGAACCGGCAAGCACCACCATGAACACGACGCCCACGCCAATGAGAAAGCCGATGACTTCCCCCAGGATGCCGCCCATTTCATACAGGACCAGCATCAGGACCACCTGGAACCCGATGACGCTGAAACCCAGAGTCAGCCAGAAGAGCCTCAGGAGATTCGCTGGCCGAAAGGCAAAGTTCCAGACTCCCGTCCAGAACATCAGCAGAGGAACCGGCGGCGGCTTCTCGGGATCGAGTTCGGCGTCGCTCAGTTGATACGGGCTGTGTGGCTCGAGCGGCGGCGGCTCCGGCGGCGGGACCGGCGGCGTGGGCGGGACCTCGAAGTCGATTTCGTTGCGGCGGACTGCTCCGCCCTGGCCGGTGTCGATTCCCCCGCCGGCGAATCGATAGAGATCGGGCTCGGCTTGCTTGGGTTGCGGCAAAGGGGGGAGATCGTCCGCCAGATCCGCCCGCGGAGGCATGACCGGCTTCAAGTCCGGCATCTCCTGCGTGCGAGCTAGCGGGTCCGGCCCAGACTGCGGCTTGGGAACCGACGTGACGATGGGCTCGCCAAGAATGTCGACCGCAGGCAGAGCTGGGGGCGCCTTGTCCCGAGCGTCTGGCGGAGCGAAGGCAGTTATCGGATCCGGCGCAATGGGCGGTTTGCTCGCTGCGGCCGGCCTTTCGGGCTCCTTCACGGCCTCCGCGCGAACGATCTTAGGCGGCGGTGCGACAGGCTTCTGCGGCGTCGCGGCTGAGGGGCGAGCCGGCTGGGCGGGCTCATCGGCGAAGGGAATAGGAGCTGACCCTGGAATGTCGGCTTCCTGCGAAGAGGAGGCCGCCCCTTGTGGCGCGGCAGACTGCGGCGGGGCCAGACCGTACATCGGTCGATCGTCCCAGGCGATCAGCGTCGCCGGCTCGGGCCATTCCTCGTCGATGGGAATCAGGCCGACTGGTTCGTCCGACGTGCTGACATACTTCTGCTCCTCGTAAGGCTTCGGCTTGATCGGCTCGATCCGAAACCCGCACGACGGACACCGCCCGCGCAAATGAGCGTACGCCTCCTTGATCTTGAAAGGAGCGCGGCAGAACGGACAGGAGATCTCGAGCCAGTTGTCCATGGTCCACTGCCTGGTGGCGCACGGGTTTGCGGCCACCCCCATCAGCAATCACGGCGACGCGCCCCTGGCCCCCGCATTCCACACGCTCACTGCCCCTGCGGGCCGAGCGACAAGACCCAGGGCGACGCGCTGGGGGCGGATTCACTTCGCCATCGCCAGGGCTACCTTTTCCGCCTGCTCGGCCAGCTCGCGCACATCCTGGGTGATCCGCATCGAGCAGAACTTCGGCCCGCACATCGAACAGAACTTTGCCGACTTGAACACGTCCTGCGGGAGCGTTTCGTCGTGCATGCGGCGGGCAGTTTCCGGATCGAGCGACAACTCGAACTGCCGGTTCCAATCGAAATTGAAGCGGGCGCGGGACAGCTCGTCATCGCGGTTGCGGACGTTCTTGCGGCCGCGGGCGATGTCGCCGGCGTGGGCGGCGATCTTGTAGGCGATCACCCCTTGCCGCACGTCGTCCTTGTTCGGCAAGCCGAGGTGCTCCTTCGGAGTGACATAGCAGAGCATTGCCGCTCCCGCCTCCGCCGCCAGGGCCGCCCCGATGGCGCTCGTGATGTGGTCGTAACCGGGAGCGATGTCCGTCACCAGCGGTCCCAGCACGTAGAACGGCGCCTCGTGGCACAGCTCGCGTTCCTTCTCGACGTTCATCTTCACCAGGTGCATGGGGATGTGGCCCGGCCCCTCGATCATCACCTGGCAGCCGTGCTTCCACGCCTTCAGCGTCAACTCGCCCAGCGTCTTCAACTCGGCAAACTGAGCCTCGTCGTTGGCATCGGCGAGGCACCCGGGTCGAAGGCCGTCGCCGAGGCTGAAGGTGACGTCGTACTTCCGCATGATCTCGCACAGCTCGTCGAAGTGCGTGTACCAGAAGTTCTGCTGGTGGTGGGCGATCATCCACTCGGCCATGAGCGAGCCGCCGCGGCTCACGATGCCGGTGATGCGGTTCCTGGTCAGCGGCACGTACTCGATCAGGACGCCGGCGTGAATGGTCATGTAATCGACGCCTTGCCGGGCCTGGTGCTCGACCATGTCCAGCATCTGCTGCGGCGTCACGTCCTTCGGATCCTTGACCTGCTGCACGCCTTGGTAGATCGGCACGGTCCCGATCGGAACCGGCGAGGCGTCGATGATCGCCTGGCGGATGCGGTCGATGTCGCCGCCGGTCGAAAGGTCCATGACCGTGTCCGCCCCAAGGTGCACGGCCGTGTGCAGCTTTTCCAGCTCCTCGTCGATATTGCTGGTCACGGCCGAGTTGCCGATGTTCGCGTTGATCTTGCACAGCGCCGCCACGCCGATCGCCATGGGTTCTAGCCGCTTCTTCAGGTGATTGACATTGGCTGGAATCACCATGCGGCCGCGGGCGACCTCGGAGCGGATCAGCTCCGGTTCCAGGTCCTCGCGCTGGGCAACGTATTGCATCTCGGGAGTGATAATGCCTTGACGGGCTGATTCGAGTTGCGTCATTGGAGCCTCTCTCACGTGTCAGGAGTTAGGAGTCAGGGGCCGGAGAGCAGGGAGCGGCGGGAAGGGGATGCAGAATCCGAGATGGGAGGATCAGATGCTTGTGAAGCCTGATTCGTGTCCCCAGTCCTCTCGATTCGAGCCATCGCTTTCCCACGCCGGTTTGAACCGGATCAGGTCCCAAGGGTCTGCTCTCAGCCGGGAAGGCCTGCTGTCCATGGTCCGTGATCCATTGTCCCCGAGCGGAAGCCTGAGCGGTCGGCAATGGGCAACGGACTCCTGACAATGAACCCTCCAGACACCCCTAGCGATCATCGGCATTGTAGCCAGGTCCGCCGGTTCAGGCGACCGGCTCCCCCGAAAATCTGCAAACAAGGCGTTGAGGACGCCGCTTCCGCGCGTCTCCGCGGAGGAATGAGGAAACTCCTACACGGCGGCCGTCCCCGAGCCTTCCCGCGGACGTCCAGCCGCGGAACGCGCCGCTCGATCTCTATAATGACGCCACGACGCTGAAAGCAGCAGAAGTGTTTTGTATTCAGGAAAGCAGTTTTTCATGAAGCGCGAGAATCTTCGGAACGTTGCCATCATCGCCCACGTCGATCATGGCAAGACCACGCTTGTAGACATGATGTTACGCCAGTCTGGGCTGTTCCGCACCGAGGAGCTCGATCGGTTGATGGGCGGCCAGCACGGTCTGATCCTGGATTCGAACGACCTCGAGCGCGAGCGCGGCATCACGATCCTGGCCAAGAACATCGCCATCAAGCTGAGCGGAACCAAGATCAACATCATCGACACGCCGGGCCACGCTGACTTCGGCGGCGAGGTGGAACGCGTGCTCAAAATGGCCGACGGGGCCCTGCTCCTGGTCGATGCGGCCGAGGGCCCCCTTCCCCAGACTCGCTTTGTCCTCCGCAAGGCCTTCGAGTGCAAGCTCAGGCCGATCGTCGTCATCAACAAGATCGACCGGCCCGACGCCCGGCCGACCGACGTGCTCAACGAGGTCTTCGATCTCTTCGTCGAACTGGATGCCGACGACGAGACGCTGGACTTCCCCATCATTTACGCCTCGGGCCGCAACGGCATTGCCAAGAAGGAGCTGACCGACCAGTCCGCGGACTTCCGCCCCCTGTTCGAGACCATCCTGAAGCACGTTCCCGCGCCGGACGTCGAGATGGACGCCCCGCTGCAGATGCTCGTGACCAACCTCGATCACAGCGATTACGTGGGCCGCATCGCCGTCGGGCGGGTCTTCTCGGGCAAGATTCGCAAGGGGCAGCGCGTGGCCGTTCTGGGCCACGGCGGAAAACGCACCGACGAAACGATCAAGCAGCTCTTCGAGTTCGATCGGCTGGGCCGGGCCGAAACGCAGGAGGTGGAAGCGGGCGACATCTGCGCCGTCGTCGGCCTGGAGAACGTGGAAATCGGCGACACCATCGCCGACCCCGAGAACGCCGTTGCCCTGCCCCCCATCCGCGTGGACGAGCCGACGCTCACCATGCTTTTCCGCCTTAACGATTCACCCTTCTCGGGGCAGGAAGGGACTTACGTCACGAGCCGGCAACTCCGCGATCGGCTGTACAAGGAACTCGAGCGCAACGTGGCCCTGCGCGTCGTCCCGGTCGAGGGCAAGCCGGACGAGTTCAACGTCTCCGGCCGGGGCTTGCTCCACCTCGGCATCCTGCTCGAAAACATGCGGCGCGAAGGCTATGAACTTTCGGTCGGCAAGCCGCGCGTCATCCTCCGCGAGGTCGATGGCCAGAAGCTCGAACCGATCGAATACCTGGTGATCGACGTCCCTTCGAACTCCGTCGGCGCGGTCATGGAAGTGGTCGGCAATCGCAAGGCCGAGTGCGTCAAGATGGAAACGCGCGGGGAGATGTCGCACCTCGAATTCACCATCCCCGCCCGCGGTCTGATCGGCATGCGCACCCGGCTGATGACGGCCACGAGCGGCCTGGCAATCATGCACCACACCTTCTACGACTACCAGCCCAACCGCGGCAGCGTTCCCAGTCGAACGAACGGCGTCATGATTTCGACCGAAACCGGCATGGCCACGACCTACGCCATCGAGAACCTGCAAGAACGCGGCGTGCTGTTTGTCGCACCTGGGGAGCAGGTCTACGAGGGCCAGGTCGTGGGCGAGCATTGCCGTGACAACGACCTGCCGGTCAATATCTGCCGCGAGAAGAAGCTCACCAATGTTCGGGCGGCGACCTCGGAAAAGACCATCCCCCTGAAGGCGCCGCGCCGGCTCACGCTCGAGCTGGCTCTGGAATACATCGAGGACGACGAACTCGTCGAGGTGACGCCGTCCTCGGTCCGCCTGCGCAAGGTCTACCTGAAGGAGGCGGAGCGAAAGAAGTTCGCCCGCCAGCAAGCGTAGGCGCGTCGAGCAGTGAGAAATTCGCGCCAGATATTAGTTGACAAATGTACCCTTCCCATGGTAGGCTTCAAGTTGGCGTCCTCGTCCGGCGTGCGCGCACGGGCCAGCTGAAACGTGGTCCGCCCTGGGCGGCGGGGCCAGGACGCTGCACTGCGTTTGTTGCGCACCAGCGACGATGCTGGGCGGCCAGGGGGATGGGGATCATGCGAGACTGTGCTGCTACTACTGCCAGTTTGGCAGGTTCCAGGTTGTTGCGCAAAAGGTGCGACCTGGGACCGCTAGCGCCAGTGCGGACAACGCGCAACGGCCTCGCCTCCCAGGTATTGGTTTTGTTGCGCTGCCTGTGGCTCGAATACTGCGATTCCCAACGAATTCCGCGGAAAACCTGGCATCCTGGGGTGGTTTATTTTGTTGCGCACCCGGGGCGGCGAGCTTGGGAGGATGACCTGTCGCGCGGGCTTCGCAAGGCATCCGTTGGAGCAGGGGTTACTTGCCAGGAAGCGCAGATGTTGCGCGGCGGCTCAGAGAATCCCCGCGGTTATGCGCCGTCGATTGCCACGTCCCCCCTGCTTGTCTCATTCCACTTTCCCGCTTGGACCGCCTGGGCCGAGATCGCCGGCGGCGCTCTCCGCCCGACTGTGCCGTGCTGCGACGTCCCCCAGTCGCCTGGGCTGCGCGGACCAGCAACCGCCAAGCCTGATTCGCATGGCAGCGCAGGATTTCCGCAGGCGTGGACAGAGGACATCGTGGGCGGAAAGGTCGTTCAACTGCGAGAGCCGGGAGTCGAACCCGGACGGGTTGCCCCACTGGATCCTAAGTCCAGCGCGTCTGCCAGTTCCGCCACTCTCGCTCCAGGCCCCTTCACTGCCGCCAAAGGGCCCATGTCAGTGATACGTGGAGAAAAGCCGTTCGCAAAGAGTCGTCGCTTGTCTGCTCGTGGCACCTCACGGAACCGCTTCGGAGTTTGCTTGGAAAATGGAGGGCTTGGCGGCTACACTCTGTCGCAGCCTTCCTCAACCCTTGGAAACGACGAGTACGCCATGGTGTTCGCTGCCTCCTCGGACGGATCAACAGGCAGATCGCAAGAGATCCCGCCCTGGAAGTGGGGCGTGGTCTGGCTGATGTTCCTGGCCACCATGATCAACTACATGGATCGCCAGACCATGGGCGCCACGGCGGCTCACATCAAGAGCGATTTCGCCTTGCTGAACAAGGGCTACGGGGACATCGAATCGGCCTTCATGTACTCGTTCGCCACCGCCCAGCTTCTGGCAGGCATCCTGGCGGACCGTTTGAACATGCGCTGGCTGTACGCCGGCGCATTGCTGTTGTGGTCCGCGGCGGGCTTTTTTACTGGGCTGGCCGAGACGTTCCTGGTCCTGGCCCTGTGTCGAATCGTGCTGGGACTCGGAGAAGCCTTCAACTGGCCCTGTGCCGTGACGATCGTGGGCCGCATCCTGCCGCGGGACGCCCGAAGCCTGGCGAATGGCATCTTCCACAGCGGGGCCTCCGTCGGAGCAGCCGTGACGCCGCTGCTCGTCGTGCTGTTGCTCCAGCCCCGGGACGAACGCGATGCCGATATCGTCTCCTGGATCCGCGGGTTCACGCCGGAGCTGCTGCATGCATGGATCGGCGGCTTTAGCTGGAGGTTCATCTTCCAGCTCGTGGGCAGCATCGGCCTGCTCTGGGCGATCCTCTGGTTCATGGTGGTCCGCGGCCCCCGAGCGGAAGAAGTCAACCGGCGATCGACTTCCAGCAATCTTGCGGCAGAAGCTGTCGCTCCGTTCTGGAGCGTCTTCCGGCGGCGCAAGTTCTGGATTGCCCTGGCGGTCTCCACCACCGTGAACGTGACGTGGCACTTTTACCGCGTCTGGCTTCCGTTGATCCTCCAGGAAGATTTGCATTACTCGTCGCACGAGATGCTCTTTGTCTTCGCCGGTTTCTTCATTGCCGCCGATCTAGGGAGCATGGCCGCGGGCTATGCCACCACGCGAATCGCTCTGTCAGGAGTCCCAGTCGAGCGGGCCAGGCAGATCGTCATGTTTGGAGTGTCCGCGCTTTGTCTGCTGTCCATCCCCGTGGCCCTGATCGGCCCCACGATCGCCTTGCCGAACGGCTCGGAAATCAGCTCGACATGGATCAAGGTTCCGCTGATCCTCCTTCTGGCTGCGGGGGCCATGGGAGGGTTCGCCAACATGTTCTCCCTGGGCCAGGACGTGGCGCCGGAGCACACGGGGAAGATCGTGGGGATCCTCGGCTCGGTGCCCTGGTTCCTCCTGGCGTTGCTGACGCCGCAGGTCGGCGCCCTGGCCGACGCGCTGGGAACCTTCGCTCCCATGCTGGTCGTGGTGGGCTTTGTGCCCTTGCTGGGAGCTGTGATCGCCCTGGCCTGGCCCCGTGCGGAACACGTGCCGAAAGCTGTCTAATGGGGAGCGCGCCGCCGCGGTCGTTGAGATGATATTCAATGGGCGCTGAGGGTTTCGAACCCCCGACCCCCTGGGTGTAAACCAGGTGCTCTAGCCACTGAGCTAAGCGCCCCAGGTTCGCCTTCCGGCGGACCTGATGGCGGTATTGTCCGACCAGCGGCAGCGTTCGGCAAGGAAGCGGCTGAACGGAAGTCAGCGGCCCGTGCGTTGACCGATTCAGTGGCAAGACCTAAAATGGGGCGACTGGAACAACGAGGCGCCTTTCGACATTGCACATCGAGGGGATGATGAAGAAAACCGACCTGGCAGTATTCAAGGAAAAGCTCCTCGCTTTGCGTGCTCGCTGCAACCGGGACGTTGCTCAACTCACCGACGAGGCCCTGGGTAAAGGGGCTGACGGCGCTGGCAATCTCTCCAACATGCCCATCCACATGGCAGACGTCGGCTCGGATAACTTCGAGCAGGAGTTCACGCTGAGCCTTCTGGAAAACGAGGAAGAGGTGCTGACCCAGATCGAAAGTGCCCTTGCACGCATCGAGAAGGGAACTTATGGAACATGCGAGGAGTGCTCAGCCCCGATTCCCAAGGGGCGGCTGGAGGCGCTGCCCTACACTCCACGTTGCGTGAACTGTGCAAGGAAGCTGGAAAAGCGCGTATGACCGAGTCCACACCCAGCCGATCGTACACGTGGTTGTTCTGGACCCTTGCCGTTCTCGGGCTGGCGGCCGATCAGGCAACCAAGTACGGCGTCAATGCCTGGCTGGACCGGGGAGACCATCAGATCACCGTCGCCGGCGTCCAGCATCCAGGGTTCGAGCTGGTCCCGCGGATGTTCAGCCTCGTACGTCAGCAAGGTTTGAACCAGGGCGCGCTGTTTGGGTTGGGGAACGATCCCGAGCATGGCTCCAAGGCCAATCTGTTCTTCGCGGGAGTCAGTGCGATAGCCGTCGTGGCAATCGTGCTCTGGAGCATTCGTTCGACGGTTTCCGGTTCCTGGGTCCTTTCGGCGGCCCTCGGGCTGATCCTCGCCGGCGCGCTCGGAAATCTCTACGACCGGCTGGTGTTCGGCGGCGTGAGGGACTTCATCTGGGTGTACTATGAATCGGCCCAGGAAGGCTTGCTGAAGTTCAATTTCCCCGTCTTTAACGTGGCGGACTCCTGCCTTTGCGTCGGCGCCGCCATTCTCCTGCTGCACACCTTCTTCACGCCTGCCGGTCCGGCATGCACAGTGAAGGCGCCACCCCCTTCACCCGTGAAGCTCGGCGGAGCGTCGGAGCAGAAACCCTAATCGACCTTCGCCTCCTGGATCGTCAAGCCCAGATAAGTGCTCTTGTCCCGACGGGCGATGATCTCCCACGGCGTCCCGGGGTGCTCCTTGATGATGCGATCAAGGATCTCCTGGCGCTTCTTTTCCCAGTCTCGCGTGTCCTTCTGCTGCAACCGCTCCTGAGGCACAATCAACCAACCATTGTTCTGCGGGTTCATGACCATCGGACTGTCCTTGCGGAGCTTGTTTCCGAGGACAAAGTTGTACTCCATGATGGCAATGCGGCGGGCCAGCATCTGCGTGAAGACGTAGTCAAAGTGGGCCTGCCAGCGCTTGGTGTCCTTCTCCCTGTCTCCCGCGGCAGCCTCCATTTTCTCCATGATCTCTTCGAGCTCCTGATTGAGCTTTGCCGGCTGCTGCTGCTTCTGCTCGATCGATTTCTTGAACTGAGCGTCATTCGCTTCGGCCTTGATGCCCTTCTCCGCGTTGAAGCGCTTCTCGATGTCTTGCAATCGCTTGACAGCTTCCAGAGTGACCATTCGAAGCGGGTGCTTTTCTGGGGAGGAGTCCTGGTCTGCTGGGGTCTGATAGGGCTCGAGCGCCTTGGCGAAGAACGGCGGCAGGCTTTGGCTTCCCAGCTCGTTGAGCCCAATCTCGTGAACAAGCTCGTCGATCAGCTTGGCGTCGGCCAGCGGCTCGCTCCCGAGCGGTTCAACCACCTTGATGGGCGGCGGCGGGGGCGCGTCGGCCGCGACATCGGGAGCCTTGGCGGAGACGCCCAGGAGCTTCGGCGTCTGCACCGCGTTCCAGCGGTTCTTGACGTAGTCCGTGACCTCCTTGTTCACCTTCGGCGCGAAGTACAGCAGCGGCAACGTCTCCTCCGCAAATCCAGGCTCTTTCTCGATCTCACGCCGTTTCTTGGGATCGCTCAGGTCGCGGGCGAAATCCTGCAAGAAGTGCATGAACACGCTGCCGATGAATCCTGAACTCGCGAACTCGTAGGAGTGCTCCTCGCCGGAGCAGCTCAGCCAGACCTGCACGCCGTCGGGCACTTTGCGGAGCTGCGCTTCGAGCTTTTGTCCCATCTTCTCGCTGCCGCTGCGTGCCAGGCCCTGCTCGGGGTCCAAGTGAGCCACGTCCAGGATCAGCAGCTTGCGGTGTGCCTTGCACTTCTCCAGTTGCTCATAGAGCCAGCTTACGGGGATCAGGTCTTCCTTCTTGGTGAAATCCCCTTCGAGCGGAACGAGGTACCCCTGGTCCTCGATCTCCACGGCGTGGCCCGCAAACACGAGGACGACGCGGTCCTGCGGGCGAGAGTCCTCGAGGAAAACCCGAATGGTTGCCTGGACCGTCGCTTTCAGCGGCGAGTGCGGCTTCTCCGCTGCGACGTCGCTCAGTTCAACCACCTGCGACTCCTCGAAGCGAAGCCCTTCCACTAGCACCTTCTTCAGGTGATGAAGTCCCAGCGGGTCGCGCGTCAAGGAGTTGTCTGGCCTGTAACCGGGATTGAGAGGGTTGACGTAAAGGTAGTTCCTGATGCCGACCAGCAGTGCACGGCCCGGCAGGTTCCTGGCCGTAGTTGTAGTGGCCGGGGTAGGCTTCACCTCGACGGGGGCCCCTCCAGCATTGCCATTGGAAGTCTCCACAGTCGGGGGAGGCTTGGCCAAGTTGCGGGGCGGGCGGGTGTCCTTGGTCGGCTCAGGCTTGGTCTCTTCCTTCGGGGCGGAGGCGATGGAAGGCCGCTCTTCCTTCTTGATCGCGGCCCTGAAATCCGTCACCGCACTGCTGATTTCCTGCCGATACACCAAGGCCGCAATCCCGAGGGCGGCCAGCAGCACGCCGGCCACGATCATGTTGATCCGGAAGCGGCGGCGTCGGCGCGCACGCAGCTGGGCCATGAGCGACTGCCCTTCGTCTTCCTCAGCAAGGGCGGAAGGCGCCGGTGCAGCAGCCGCCTTTGCTGTCGCTGGAGGCGCTGCAACAGCCCGAGCCGGCGGCAAGCTCGCCTCGGTTGCACCGGCTTTCCCGCGCGCTTTCAGCGCCTGCCCACAGCCCTTGCAACGGATCGGCGAATCGGTCCAGTCGCGCGGGATGTTCAGCTTCATCTTGCACTTGGGGCAGATCGCTTGCACTAGCTGACTCATGGCAGGCAGGCCTCCGGGGGCTCTCGAGCAGATGGGCGAGCGGCGTCTCTTCCTTGGACTCCATTCTAAGGTCCTGAGTTCCGCGGAGAAAGGACGTGCTCTTGCCGCATGAGCGCGATCGACGTTCTTGATAGGGCTAGTAAGCCTGGTAACAAGCTCTCTGGGGGTTCTTGCAGCACTCGATCGACACCTCTCCCCCGTCCGGTCCCAGCGGTCGGTTGGTGTGGATGCACCAGAAATCGACTGAACCCGACTGATATTCGGGGTCCTGCTCAAAGTCTTCGCCGTAAACCAGCATCGATTTGCAACGCAACTGGATGCAGCGGGGGACGTAGGTATCCGGATCAGGCATCGTGGCGTTCCCGAGGGTGACGCATATCGGAGAAGAGCAGGGAGCGGCGGACGCCGCGGGATCGAGCGAACCGATCGACGGGAACCATCGTCGGCCGAGCGCCCAAAGCCAAACTCAGCGTTCACCACTCCCTGGAGGTCAGTTTGCTACCGCTACACGACCCAGTAAGGCTTCGCACCGGCCGCGAGCAGGGCGGCCCGCTTGACGGCCACCTCGATCAGTTTGAGTTTGTAAGCGTTGCCGCTCAGGGGTTTTGCCCCCTCCGTCGCTGCCTTGCCAGCCGCGGCGGCAGTATCCTCTGTCACCGCCTTGCCCTCGAGCGCCTTGGCAGCGGCTGTGGCAACGTGCGGCGTCGGCGCCACGTGACCGAGGACCACTCGGGCATTGGTGGCCTTGCCGCCTTCCAGCTTGAAAGCCACCACGGCCTGCACTAGCGGCCAGTCGTACGCCTGCTTGTGCCGGACTTCATAGCTCGCGCTTGCAGGCCCGGATACCAACGATACCTTGGTCAGCAGTTCGTTCGCGGCAAGGACGTGCTCACGATGCGTGGCGTCCTCCGGAGCGCGGAAGAACTTGTCCAGGCCGATGGTCCGCTTGCCTTTGGGCCCCACGACCTCGGCCGTCGCTCCCAGGGCAACCAGGGCCGGCGCGAGGGTTGAAGGATTGACGATCACGCACTTGTGGCCTTGCGTGAAGACCGCGTGGTACTGGTTTTCGCCATCGGTGGCATAGCACTTTCGGCCGCCCTTGAGCAGGCAAGGCACGGCTTCATCGCGGAAGTACCAGCAACGGTTGCGCTGGCACAGGTTCCCGCCCAGCGTTCCCATGTTGCGAATCTGGGGTCCGCCGATCTCTCCCGCTGCTGTAGTCAACGCTGGGAAAAACTCACGCAACTGCTTGTGCTCGGCAATCTCCGCCAGCGTCGCCCCAGCGCCGATTTCGGCGCTGATCGGCATGCCCGCGCCCACCATGGGCTTGACCACGATCTCGCGGAACTCCTTGCCAAGCCCGCCCAGGCTGACGACCTTGTCAGGCTGCGCGACGTATTCCTTTTGCAAGTCCAGCAGATCCGTGCCGCCGGCGAGCAGCTCAGTCGCTCCGTAGGTGCCATCGAGCATGGCCACTACTTGCTCCACGGTCGTCGGCCGGTAGTAGGTGAAGTTTTTCATGGCTTATGCACCGCCTTTCTGTGCAAGGGCGGCCAGCACCTTATCGGGAGAGAAGGGAGTACGAGGTACGCGAACGCCGATCGCATTGCAGATGGCGTTGCCGATGGCGGCGGCTGTGCTGATCGTCGGCGGTTCGCCGATGCCAATCACGCCGCGCTCCGGCATGTCCATCATGTGCACGACGATCTCCGGAATATCTTCGAGGCCAGCCAGTTTGTAGAACTCCATATCTGGATTGACCTGCCGGCCGGTGGCATCGTCCATGATGCGATCCTCGAACATTGCGTAGTGGATGCCCATGATCACGCCGCCAGCGACCTGGGACTCGCAGCCCAGCTTGTTGATGATGAGGCCGCAATCCTGTACGGCCCAGAACTTCTTGAGGTAGACGACCCCCGTCTCGGTATCGACCCACGCCTCGCACACCTGGACGCCGCCCACGCCCTGACTGGACAGCGACTGGTTGCCAGGGTGATCGCCCTGGCCCATGGCCGTATCCATGCCGAGCCGAGCGCAGGCTTCCTTCCAGGACCACTCCTTGTCACCAGCGACGATCTTTCCAGGCTTGGAGGGATCGATCTTCAAGTCCTCTGGCTTGACGTTGAGCCGAGGAGCCAGCTTGGCAAAGAGGTCGTCGCGAGCCTTGTTGGCAGCGATCAGGGCCGCCGGAGCGGTGCCCGGGCACGTCGTGCTGCCGCCGGAGCCGGTCGAACGGCCGAACTGGCTTTCGCCGATTTCAGAAGTGACGTCCTTGGGCTCCAGGCCGAGCACTTCCGCCACCACGATGGCCAGCACCGTGCGTTCGCCGGTGCCGAGATCCTGGGTGGAGCACTGCACAAGAACGCCGCCGTTGGACTTGATCTCGACCTTGACGTCGTTGTTGGGCCGGCCGCCGCCGCCCCAGGTGTGCAACCCCAGGCCGATGCCATGCTTGAGCGGTCCCTTGCTGGGCCCCTTGCCAGGGGGATGCCAACGCTTGTCCCACTCACAAAGCTCGGAGATTATTGCCAGTTGCTTTTCGTAGATGGGTTTCTTGAAAGCGTTGGGCGGATCGGTAGGCAGATTCGCCAGACGCACCTTCAAGGGATCCAGGCCAAGCTTGTTGGCGAGGTCATCCACTGCCGATTCCGTCAGGAAACAAGCCTGGGGATGGCCTGGAGCCCGAAGGGCCTGGCGATCGCCCGCGTTGATCCGAACGGTCTGGTTTCGCATGCGGACATTCGGGATCGACGTGTAAACGTAGGGCATGAGGCCCTGGTAGCCGTCGACCGCGCCCGCACCAGCGCCGCCGCCCGGCGTCCCGAACGTGTCGCCCTGGAAGGCGACGATCTTGCCGTCCTTCATGCCGCCGATCTTCACAGTGCCCGTCGCAGAGGGCCGATTGCCGGCGGTCGTTTGTTCCTCGGCGCGGTCCAGGAAGAGCTTCACGGGCGCCTTGGCCTTGAAGGCCAGCTCGGCTGCTGCGGCTCCCGTGGCGCCCGGCACGAACTTGCTGCCGTAGCCGCCGCCCATGTAGTGCGTGATGCAACGGCACTTCACGTCTGGCACACGGCCACGGAACTGGGCCTCCAGCGCGCCGGCGATGCCCGTCGTCGCCTGGGTCGAGGCCCAGACCGTGAGGTTGCTCCCTTGCCACTCGGCCACCATGCCGTGCGATTCCAGGCACGTGTGACATTGCACGGGGACGCCGTAGGTCCCTTCCACCACGGCGTCGGCCTTGGCGAAGGCTGCGTCCACGTCGCCGACGCTCCGCTGGCCGGCCAACCGCACGTTGCCTCCCATCGAATTCGGAACTGTACCCTTTGTGGGGTCCTGCAGGGCAACGGCTTCGGACACGATGAAAGGCAGCGGCTCGAATTCTACCTTCACCAGCCGCAAGCAGTCCGCACAGTGTTCCTCGGTATCGGCCGCGATGGCGAGGATCTCGTCTCCGGCGTAGAAGACCTCGGCTCCGGCCAGCTTGAAGCTGTGCATGGCACGAAAGCCTGGATGCTTCTCCGCGGCGCTGGTGTCGATGCTCTTGATCTTGCCGTGGGCTATGGGGCTGCGGAGGATCATCGCATGCAACATGCCCCGACGATTAATATCGAAACCGTAGCGAGCCAGGCCGGTCGATTTGTCGGGGCCGTCAAGCCGCTGGACCTTGGTGCCGATCACTCGCC
>Ga0073934_10001986_pt1 | contig 45488 bp, 36 predicted proteins | sample LarsenN4metaG_FD_76834 | JGI IMG/M metagenome (GOLD analysis project Ga0073934, IMG submission 76834) | Hot spring sediment bacterial and archeal communities from British Columbia, Canada, to study Microbial Dark Matter (Phase II) - Larsen... ...
TACCTCTACCTCCACGACGGCTGCCCGCCCTCCATCGCCCACTGCCCGTTCATCTACGCGTCCCAGCCTGGCCTTCATCGTCCAGCGCTACGGTCTGGAGGTCAACGGGGGATCGGAGCTCCTCTGCCGATGGGTTGCCGAACATTTATCCAAACACTTCGACCTGGAGGTTTTAACGACCTGCGCGATGGACTACAACCTTTGGACCAACGTCTACCCGGCAGGGGAGACGATCCTCAACGGAGTGGTGGTTCGGCGTTTTCCGGTGGAGGCGGAGCGGGATTATGAGGACTTCCTTAAACAGTCTGAAAAGGTCTATCAACCGGGGTCTACTTACTATGATCAGTTGCAATGGATGAAGAAGCAAGGTCCTCGATCGACTCAACTGATCGAGGACCTTCAGAAATCTCAGAATCGCTATGACTTGATGGTTTTCTTTACCTATTTGTACTATACCACCTACTTTGGCATTCAACTGAATCCAGATAAAAGCCTTTTAATCCCTACAGCCCATAATGAGCCTCCCCTTTTTCTAGAGATTTTTAGTCCGGTTTTCCGCAAGCCCCGGGCTATCATTTATCTCACCGAGGAGGAGAGAAATCTGGTGAACCGAGTCTTCCATAACCAGGAAGTTCCCGCTCAAGTCATCGGTATGGGACTCCATCTCCCCCTGACCGTTGACCCTGAGGTATTTCGTAAAAAGTATGGGATCGAGGGAGAATATCTCCTGTATGCAGGTCGAATCGCCAAATCTAAGGGCTGTGATGAGCTGTTCGATTACTTTCTCAAATATCGTCGCGCATCAGATCATCCCATCCACCTGGTATTAATGGGAAGGTTGCACGGAGCTCTTCCGGAAGATCCCGGGATCCATTATGTGGGTTTTGTCCCAGATGCCGATAAATACCACGCCATTGGCGGAGCGACCCTGGTCGTAAATCCTTCTCCCTTCGAGAGCTTCTCTATAGCGGTTCTAGAGGCCTGGGGATTGGGGAAACCCGTTCTGGTCAACGGTAAATGCGATGTGTTGAAGGAGCACTGTATCCAGAGCCGGGCCGGCTTGTGGTACGAAAATTATTGGGAATTTGCGGCCTGCCTCGATTTGCTTCTTGGGGACGAAGCGCTCCGCAACCGCCTCGGGCGGCTAGGGAAAAGGTACGTGGAAGCCCGTTATCCGGAGGAGGGGGTTGAAAAGAAATACGTGGATTTTATAAACCAAGTCATAGCCTTAAAGAACGAGGGATAAGAAAGAAGGGGAGCATGGGGGGGAACCGCAACGGCGGCTCCCACTCTTCCATGCTCCCGGTCTTCCGATTTTTTTCCACCGATGGCACAGCTTAATCCAGAAGAAAAGCCCTTGGATGTAGAAGAGATCATGGCACAGATACGCGAGAAGATCCGGCGAGAGCAGCAGGCCCAAAATCTTCCCTCAGAATTAGATTCTCCCGAAGAGACCGCCGATTCCGGGGAAGCCGGGGAGGATACGTTTTGGGAAGAGCATAAAAAAAATATAGAGTTCCGTTTCTGGGACCGGCACCTGCTGCCCATCAATAACCTCTGGAAAGAACTCTCGACAACAGACTCCCAGGGGGCCGGGAAGGACGCTTTTTGGGAGGAATATAAAAAAAATATAGAGTTCCGTTTCTGGGACCGGCACCTGCTGCCCATCAATAACCTCTGGAAAGAACTGACGGCGAAGGAGCAGACCGAGAGCGAGGAGACAAAAATCGTGAAATTTGAACTCTGGCATCGGTTTCTGACGGCGCTAAACCAGAAGTGGCCGCTTATCCACATTCAGAACACCCTGCCCCCTTCCACCCGCCCTTTGGTAGGCCGGATCCTGGACCTTCTCAGGCTGAAGGTCTATAGCTGGTTGGGTCCTGTCTTCCACGCTCAGCAAACCTTTAACAGCATCCTGGTCCAATTTCTTAATGAGCTGGTCGAACGGATAACTCAAATGGTCGAGCGGATCGTCCGGCTCGAGCGAAACCTGGCTCTCAGCGGTGAGGCGGTCAAGTTCTACAACGAGTTGATCCGATTCCTGTCGGAGGAGACGACCCGAATCGAGCGAAACCTGGATAAGCAGCGGGCTCTCAGCGGTGAGGCGGTCAAGTTCTACAACGAGTTGGTCCGGTTCTTAACGGAAGAAACGACTCGAATTGACCGAAAGGTGGATCAGGAGAGCTTTAAGCTGGCCTGCGAGTCTAAGAGGGTGGATACGTTATCCTCGATCTCCAGTTACTGTGCCTTTATGGAGCATCGACAAGAAATCATGGAGGCCCAAATCAAAGAATTGCAAAGTAAGGTCCAGGAGCTGGAGAAAAAGCTCAGTTCATGACGCCAAAGCCCAGAGTTCAGATCGAAGACCAAAGCCCGGGGATCAGGGAGGGGGATCTATCCGGGCAACGCCGGAGCGGTTCACCCCTGACCCCCCAACCCCCGGCCCTCAAACCCATTGCCTTTGTCATCCCCTGGTACGGAGAGAACCTCATCGGAGGGGCCGAAAGGGCCTGTCGAGAATTGGTCGAGCACCTCCATCAAAAGGGAATCACGACGGAAGTGCTCACGACCTGTGCCCGGGATTTCTACCTCTGGGAGAATTTTTATGCCGAAGGGACTTATGAAATCCATGGGGTAACCGTCCGGCGGTTTGAAGTGGACCCCCGGGATCAGAGGTGCTTCGATCGGATTAATCTAAAAATTCTTCGGGGAGATCCCTTAACCGTAGACGAAGCCCAGAGTTTCGTTGAAGAGATGATCAACAGCCGGGGTCTTTATGATTACATCGCAAAGCACCGGGAGCGATACCTGTTCATCTTTACGCCGTACCTCTTCAGCACCACGTACTGGGGCAGTTGGATGGCTCCGGAGAATTCCTTTATCATCCCCTGCCTGCATGAGGAAAATTATTTAAACCTGATCGGCTATCGCAGGGCCTTGGAGCGGGTCCGTCGGTTGATCCTCTACGCAGAGCCTGAAAAACAGCTCGCGGAGCGGATATTGGATCTCAAGAGGGAGCCGGTGGTTTTAGGACTCGGGGTGGATCTGCGGGCGGATGTTGATGGGAGTCGGTTTAGAGAGAAATTCTCGTTGAAGGAAGATTTTATTTTCTGCCCGGGGAGGAAGCTCCCGGAAAAAAATACGCCCCTGTTAATAGACTACTTTAGCCGATACAAAGCCCGTTATCCGACCCCTTTAAAGCTAGTTCTCAGCGGAGGAGGGGAGGTTTCCATCCCCGAAGCGCTCCGGCAGGATGTTCTGGATCTGGGATTTCTCTCCGAGACGGATAAGTACGATGCCTTTGCAGCCGCTACGCTGACCTGTCAACCTTCTGTGCACGAGAGCTTCTCCTACGTCCTTATGGAATCCTGGGTCTGTAAGACGCCGGTTCTGGTGCACGCCCGGTGCGCCGTGACCTCGGATCACTGTCGTCGAAGCCAGGGGGGGCTCTTTTTTCAGAGCTATCAAGAATTTGAGGAGGGGATCCGCTTTTTTCTGACCCACCCCGATCTCCGCCGGAGGATGGGAGAAAACGGCCACAGGTACGTAGCAGAAAATTTTCAATGGGATCGGGTCCTCGAGCGGTTCGTAGCGATCCTCCGCGCGGAGGACCCCGCGCACCGTCCGCACCGGAAACCGGGGTCTCTCGCTTATCTCGCAGGCTGATTACGACGGGCGGAGGTGCGGAGCCCGGTCTGCAATCAGAATTCGGCTAGGTATATGAGCCAGTTCGTGAACCACGGGCGAAGTGAAGCCGGTCGCGGCCAGCATTCGCTGGTAGACGGAGAGCGGGTACGATTCACCTTCGCGGGTCCAGATCAACATGAGCACAGAGAAAAGCCGGGGGAACGGATTCTCGGTTGGGGGCTCTTCTCCGTACACAAAATCGTGAATGGCCACCCGACCATCCGGCTTGAGCGCGCCTGCAATATGGCGGAGGAGTTCCGTAGAACGTTCCTCCGAGAAATGATGAAAAATATGGCTCAGAATGGCAAGGTCGTAGGGGCCGCCAAGCGGGGCATCGAACGCGTCTCCCTCGATGAACTGAACCCGGTCCAGAACGCCAAGCCGTTGGGCATACGTTTGGGTGATCGCGAGGACGTTGGGCCAGTCCAGGGACCAGACTCGGGCGTGGGGCTGCCGCTGAGCGAGGGTGAACCCGTACAGACCTGTCCCACAAGCGACATCGAGCACTTCGAGAGGCCGGCGAGCTTCGGCCCATGGCGCCAGGATGCCGGCCAACCCTTCTGCCGCCGGACCTGCCGTCGCGGCACTGTATCTGGCAAAATTTTCCCAGAAGGGATGTCCCGGGGTCTCTGCGTGGTCAGGAAAGACCGCTCCGCCTTTTTGTACGGCTTCAGGCAAGCGCCGGAATCCCTCCCAGAAACGGTCGTTCACCAAAATACGTGCGATATCACCCAGATAAGCCGGGCGACTGCGAACGAGGAAGGCATCTGCAACCGGCGTCAGATGATAAGTTTTCCCCTTGACTTCGAGTAGACCCATGGCGGCCAGGGCTTCGAGGAGAATGCGCGTACCTCGCTCGTCGGCGTGGGTCGCCGCAGCTATCGCAGCGGCCTCGGCAGCCCCCCCGGCCAGATGTTCGAAAATACCCAACTCGATCCCTGTACATAAGATCGCCGTCCGTTGATAACCCTGGAGAATCTGTAAAATATCGTCCGGTGAAAGATCCATGGCATGGTCTTTTCTCATCATACGCTCTGCGTCCTCTCTTCCGTTAAGGGATGTTTCTAATACGGTGGATGGCTATTCCCGCTGAGATCCCAGGAGACTGGACCTCCTCAGGGGGAACTGGAAACAGTTTAGATGGCGGAGTGGGGGAAAGTCAAGGAATCTTTTCCGTTGACAAATAAACCTCTTTGCTCCACGATGAATCTTGTGCCTACTTTGGCGAGGTCTTGGAGAAAGTGAAAAAGTTTTCAACTTGACAACTTCCTTAAGAGCGAATAGTCTAGATTCGCAGTCAAGTTGATTTTTGAGATCTTTCCTAGTATTTTTAACTCTTTCCATGGGGGATCCAACATGCTGAGACAGCAAAATTTGCTTCTTAACCGGCAGGAAGTTAAGGAGAGAAAGATTATCCTGGAGTCGAAGCCTCTGACCCTGGATGTCGCCATAACCAACGACTGCGACATCGATTGCATCATGTGCTTTACCAAGTACATGAGCCATCACGACATGAGCCCGGAAGTTTTTGAAAGCGTCCGGCAGATGTTCCCCTATCCTATGGAGATCCGATGGAACGATGCAGGAGAGATCCTGGCCACCAAAAATCCGGATTATTACCTCGACGTTATCAATGAACTCCGGCCCCCCAAAAGCTATGTCTCGACCAATCTCCTGACGGCAGATAAATATCTGGAGAAGATCGTGGCGGGAGGCCTGACCCATATCAGCGTCTCTATGGATGCCGCTACCCCCCAGACCTACCGGTCCATTCGGGTTGGTAGCGATTTTGAGCGGGTGGTTAACAACCTGAAGCTGATCAAAGCCTACAAGGTGCAGAAGAAGACCGAGATACCTTATATAACCCTGGTCTTTGTAGCCATGAAAAAGAACATCCACGAGCTCCCGCAATTTGTGGAGCTGGCCCACGAAGTTGGGGCCAGGGAGATTCACGTCTTGAGGCTTTTGACGGCCCCCACCGGGGTCCAGATGTATCAAATCCTCGACCCGGAGGTGGAAAAGCATTGGTACCGAATGGCTAAAAAGAAAGCGGATGAGCTCGGCGTTAATCTCTGCCACATCGCCTGGACGGACGAAGAGCTGCTCCGGGACCCTGGGGAAGTTCTCCTGGGAACCTACGGAGGGATGGACCCCCGGTATCGAACCATTCACCGACGGATTATAGAAGCTCGAATTAACGAAACGCCCTTCTGTCGCTCCCCCTGGCAAGAGATGTTGGTGGATGTAGATGGGAACGTACGCCCCTGCTGTTTTATGCCGAACATTATGGGGAACGTGAGGGAAGCGTCTCCAGAGGAAATATGGAACAACGAAAACTACCAGAACATCCGGCGGAAGCTCTTAAATCATGACCTCTCCGATTGTAAGCAATGCGGCATTGTGGCTAAAGTCTTTACCTCTTACGAGCCGCTCTATCCGGATGCCGGGACGACCCCCCTTGAGATCCGCTTGAACTCCCTCAAGCGGATGCATAAACTAGATACGGATTATACGCCGCCGAATCCCTGGAGCCATCCGACCCCCCTGAACCTCAAATTAGGAAATCTCCCCCTGGCTTTGAACACCCGATGGCAGCTTTTACCCGAGGACCGAAAAGGGAGCCCCAGCCTGGAGAAATCCAATACCTTGAAAGATGAATTGGGGGATGCCGTCACCGCCATGCGGCAATCTCTGGCGCCCGATTTCAACTATGAGATCAAATCCCACCGACCACTGCTGGGCCGGCTCATCGTATTTGCAAAGAAGCTCCTCTTTCGTCCTATCCGGGCTTATCTGGAACATATCCTCCGAAATCAGCAGCTCTTTAACCTGCAGGTCGCGCAATTCTGCGAGCTCATGCTACGGCGGCAACGCGAGTTCAACGCGACCACGGTTAAATATCTCAATAGCCTGTCCGAGTATACCGGAAAAAGCCTAGAGCGGCAAATCGATTATAACGCAGATACCCTGCGGGCTTTAAATCTCCTGGCACGGCAAGAAAATGAGCTGGACCGGAGCCTCCAAATTCTTCTGGAATCCTCCACCGATTACTGGTACTGCCTGTGGAACAGCTTGGGAGATCAAATGGCCAAGTCCTACGATCAGTCGGCTCCCTTACGGAAAGCCGAGGAGATTTTCTACCGGGTGGAATACCTGGACCACGAAACTCCTAAGGAAATGAAGGCTGGAAAAGTTTACTCCATTCCTCTGACCTTTAAAAATACCAGTTTCAGTCCCTGGCTTCGGAACGGGCCCCAGGCCGTCCAGTGCTCTTATCAATGGTTTAGGGCAGAAGATGAATCCCTCGTCTCCGAGGGCGTCCGAACCCCGCTTCCCCGGAACCTCCTCCCCCTGGAAGTGGTAACCGTCCAAGCCAATCTCAAAACCCCCGAAAAAAATGGAAGTTACCTCCTCAAATGGGATCTCATCTCAGGCGATCAGATCTGGTTTCATCAATACACTCGGCACACTTTGGAGGTGAGGGTCTCCATAAAGCAATAAGCAGAAGGCCGCTCAGAAAGCAAAAGGCAAAATTTGGGAGCGACCCGGAGGCCCTCCGTACCTTGCACCTTTGCGCTTCCTGCCTTTTGTCTTTCAGGTTTTCACGCCATGTGGATGCATCCTAAGAACCTGGCGTTTACCAGTTTCCTCTGGATCTTAATAACCGGGTTTATGGGAGGGGTATTTCTTCTATCCCCTCAACGGGGCTTAACCGGACGCTATTATGCAAATACGAACTGGTCCGGAGAGCCGATGCTGGTCCGGATCGATCCCCAGATTCAATTAAGCGATGTACCGCCTACCCAGCAGAACTTCTTTAACCAGGATTATTTCAGTGTGGCCTGGGAGGGCTTCGTGGATATTCCGAAAGAGGGAAATTACATCTGGAGCACGCGCTCCGATGATGGGTCCTGGTTGTATATCGATGGAAAATTGGTCGTGAATAACGGGGGGAATCATAGCTTTCAAGAGGTTGCGCGCGCTCTGACCCTGAGCAAAGGGCTCCATTCGATTAAAGTGCTCTATTTTGAGGGCGTTCGGCAAGCCGGTATCAAATGGTTCTGGAAACCACCGGGTAAAGAAAAGGAACCGGTGCCTGCCAGGATCCTGTTCCCCTACAGACCTTCCGCCGGGTCCCTCCTTGTAAGGCGATCCTTCCCCTACCTCTGGGTGAGCTTGATAGGTACTTGGGTTGGAGTCGGTAGCTACTTAACCTACGTATTGTACCAGAAAGGCTATTTCACAACGAAGAATCTGAAACCTGTTCCCTATCGTCCGGCGCTTATCGGCCTCTTCCTGGCGTGCCTGTCGTTTTACCTGAGCCAGATCTTGAAAAATAACTCCGTCTCCATCCTGCCCGGCGATCCTTTCGGGTACGTGCAAATGGCCGAGTTGATGGCTGAGAAGGGTCTGTTCAATACCATGCTTTACGACCCGCTGATCCCCGAACTCTACAACGCCTATCAAAACAGACCCGAAGACAAGGCCTTCCTACTTTTTTTTAGCCCTCATATGTACTACGTCCACGATTTTCAGAAGGGGGTTTTGTATAATCAATATCCCCCGGGGTTTCCCTTCCTGCTGTCTCTCTTTATCCGGGCCGGCGGAAGAGATACGGCCTTTTATACTCTGCCCGCGCTGAACGGCCTGTTTTTGCTGTTTATGTTCGGGTACTTTTCCATAAAGTATGGGGGCTTGATAGGTCTTCTGATCACGAACCATTTTGCTTCGCTTCCACTCGTCTGTTTTCTGACCGTCCTTCCCATGAGCGATATCCCTTCCGTGGCTTTTACCACCTCTGCGCTGTTGATCCTGTATTCCGCCCTCCATCAACCCGGTTCCTGGAGGTTCCTGGTCTCCGGAGCGCTGTTCGGCTTTTCCATCACCCTTCGGTATACTAACGCCCTGGCCGCGGTTCCGATTTTGTATCTGTTTCTGGTCAGGCACAAAAACCTTTACCCTGAACCTGATCGAAGGAGGCGTGTGCTGATAGATCTCGCCTTATTTGCCTTGGGAGGATTGGGATTCGGAGGGATCCCTCTGATGATCTATCAGTATCACCTCCATGGTAATCCTTTTCGCAGCACCTACCCTGACACAGAGGCGATGAGAATATTTCTTCTGGAAAATTGGAAGACGGGGACCTCCTTTTATTTACGATCCTTATCCGTTGCCCTGGATCCTCTTCAGAAAGCGTTACTGGGAGGGGGGCTTATCGCCGGCCTTCTAAATAAGAAGTCGCGGGATCTCACTATCGCCGGCCTCCTGTTATTTGTTGCATTCCTCGTGTTTCATATATTTCCGGTCTATCGACACGAACGGTATCTGCTTCCTGCCTTCCCCTTTCTGTTTATACTCATGGGCCTGGCAGGCTATAGCCTCCTTCAATTTTCGAGGAGAAGCAGATCCCTGACCGCGATCGGCTCCTTGTTGATACTTACGTTGGCCCTCTATCCGCTCCTGCAGCTTCGACAATTCCACGGAGGGACGGGCTGGTTTCACCGGATGCTTGCCGAAAGAGTGAAGCAAGCCACCGAGGAGAACGCGGTGATCTTTTGCGAGGATGAAAGTGGACCCCTTAAACTCTACGCAGACAGACGGACCTACAAAATAGCCTGGTTGTATACCGATCGTAAGGAGGATATTTTGGAGCAGACCGTACGATATCTGGCAAAAAATCGTTACCCCGTCTACGTTATGCTGGATACCCTGGGGTCCGGGATGATGTTTAAACTCCTTGAAGCTAAATTTTCCTTTGAAAGGATGAATATTCCGGGACTTAAGATCCCTATGTATAAACTCAAAGGCGAACTTTAGCCGGTTAAACAGGCCTTTGAGATCTCGTTTCGACGTAATGCCTGAACCTAAACCCGATCCTTCAACACGCTATCTCCGATGAAGCCGACCTTAACAGAACGCATCTTCTTGTTGAAGAAGCCTCCGGTTCTCCTTTATCTGCTTTGCCTGCTTTTCGTATCGGTGGTGGCCTACCGGTTGGATCAATACCTCACATTCCCTCGGGGATTAGAAGGCAGGTATTATGCTAACCTGAACTGGAAAGGAGAGCCTTTCCTCAAAACCCTGGATCCAGAACTCTCCGAGGCGCTTCTGAAAGACCGTCAATGGCAGTTTCCAAAAGAGGGAGTGAGCATCGAATGGAGCGGGTTCATAGGGATAGAGAGGGCCGGAAGATATACGTTTGCGATCACATCGAATGGAGGTTCTTGGCTCTATGTGGATAATCAATTGGTCATAAATAACGGAGGGGTTCACCGGTCCGCAACCGCGACCGCTCAGATTTATTTAGAGGCGGGGACTCACCCCCTCCGGGTTCTATATCTTCAAGCCGGGGGTTCCTACGAGATAAGCCTTTCCTGGGCGCAGGAGGATCAACCGCCGAAGCGCCTCTCTTCTTACGCCTTGTCGTCCCATCCCATTTCCGAGCGGGATTATAAGTTCCGCCGAGGACTCGATCGTTTGGTAATGCTCCTCAAGGGGATCTGGTTAGGAACTCTGGCTTGTTTCCTCGGGCCCCCGATGCTTAGCTGGATCTCCACCCATGGGCACTACGTTCATTTTAACGTAGAGCTGGTTTTTTTAGTCGTATTCCTTACCCACTTCAGCAGTAACAATATTACCTCGTTCGACTCAAAGTGGTCTATCCATACGGCGATGAGCCTTCTTAAAGAAGGCAATACCGATTTAAATGAATATATAGAGCTCATCAAAACTGTGAACGTTTACTACGCCCTGGAAAACATCGACGGACATATTTACACGATTTATCCGGTGGGGGTGTCTCTGATCGCCGTCCCCTTTGTTTTTATCATCGATCAGATCTCCGCCCGCACGTTATCTTTTAACCTGGATCAGTACGTAAAGCATGTAATTCCCGGAGGCATTGAACTATTCATTGCTTCTTTCCTTGTCGCCCTGACGGCAGTATTCATCTACCTGATAACGCGCCTTTTCCTAGATAACCGGGATTCCTGGTTGGTGACGTTCATTTTTGCTTTCTGCACGTCCTCATGGTCGACCGCAAGTCGTGCGTTGTGGCAGCATGGACCTTCCATGCTGATGTTGACGATCACCCTATACTTGATCCTGTTGGCAGCCCGGAAACCCTGGTTGATCCAGTTTGCCAGTATCCCCCTGGCATTTTCTTATTGGATCCGCCCGACGAACAGTCTATCCATTCTTTTATTAACGGCCTTTGTCTTCCTTTATTACCGGCGATATTTCTTCTATTATCTTCTCTGGGCCTTGCCGATAGCCCTCTCCTTTTTATATTTTAACTTGACGGTTTATTATTCAATTTTTCCATTTTATTATCTAAGGCCCATGAAACTGGGCGCAAATCCAGATTTCTTTGAAGCCTTAGCTGGAAATTTGATCAGCCCATCGCGGGGGTTATTTATTTTTTCTCCCATATTGCTCTTTTCAATCTATGGGATGGTTCTGAAGCTCAAGCATAAGTCTTCGGACAGGCTGGATTACTTCTTGGTGGGCATCATATTTTTGCACTGGATAGCCATATCTTCTTTTAACCTTCTGGGCTGGTGGGCAGGTTGGTCGTTCGGCCCCAGACTTTTTTCTGACGTCCTCCCCTATTTTATCTATTTCTTGATTCCTGCCGTAGCAAGAATACCCCAATTAAAAGGGGTGCGGAAGGGGATTTTGACGTCTATTTTCTTTTGTTTTCTTGTAATAAGCTTTTTGATCCATTATAGGGGCGCAACAAGCTGGGATACGTATGCCTGGAACGCGGGTCTAGACGCATCCAGAGTTTGGGACTGGCATGATGTTCAATTTTTACGAGGGATCCTCAGGTGAGTAAATTTCGACGCCCTTTGCAGAATGCTCTCACTTTGCTAGGGAGCCTTTTCCTATTCTTCCTGCTACTGGAGATAGGATTGCGTCTGTTCATGTCGCCACCTCCTCACCACCGGCCCCCAACCAACTTCTGGCAACCGCATCCTTCCCTGGGCTGGTCGCTGATTCCCAACAAGGAAGGCCTTTGGGAGAACCAAGAATTTTCCAATATCGTTCGGATTAACTCCGCCGGGTTTCGGGATCGAGAATACTCCCTGGAGAAGCCCGCCGGGGTTTTCAGAATTATTGTGCTAGGGGATTCCATGACCGAAGGGCTTCAGGTTCCCCTCGAACAGACCTTTAGCAAGGTGTTGGAAGCCCTTTTAAACGAGCAGGCCCTGAAGAGCTCTAATCCTGAAAAGAAGTTTGAGGTGCTCAACTTCGGCATCGCGGCTTTTGGGACGGGTCAGGAATACCTGCTTCTTAAAGAATACGGATTCAAGTATCGGCCGGACCTGGTGATCCTGGCCTTTTTGACCCTCAACGATGTGTTAAATAATTCTTTAAAATTGGAGAAATCCATGGCCGGAAGTAAATGGGAGCGGGCTTACCGCCCCTACTTCGTTCCGGATGGAAAAGGGGACTTGACATGGGTTCCCCCCCAGGCTACCCGAACCCCCTATTGGGAACGCCTCTATACCTATCAGTTCATCTCTGAAAAAGTCCATAATACGCCCCGGCTTCAAAAATTATTTTTCCCCTCCCATACCGACATGGATTTCTGGGGGCTCTATAACCCAAAGACTCCTCCCGAATGGCGAGAAGCCTGGGATATCACTCAAAAGCTTCTTTTAAAGATGAAAACGGAAATCGGAGCGCACCATGCGCAGTTTCTGCTGGTTTCTCTGACCAACGGAGATTTTTATATCGACGGGTCGTTCGTAAACCATCTCAGAAGATATGCTCAGATTAACTGGGATATCGATAAGCCGGACAAAATCCTCTCGGATTTCTGTCAGGAATATTCCATCCCTTTCCTGGCCTTGACGCCCCTTTATCGGGATTATAGCAAAAATGCCGGGCACCCCATCAAATTTCATTACCAATACGACGGCCACTGGAACGCCCAAGGACACCGGCTCGCTGCCGAGTTTATTTATAAGAAGCTCCTAGAAATGGGTTACTAGACAACCGAGACGAAATCGGAAAAAATCTCTTGACAGCGTTCATTGATTTGTGAAAGGGTTTTATCTAATCCTTGACGTGGAATTATAAGCATAACCCCCTTTCTGAATATGTCGGAGTACCCTCTGGTAGGGGTGCAGGTCTATACGCCCCTACGTGGCAAACGCACATGAACTAATAAACCAGATCGAGCACGGGAAGTAATCATCATAAGAGATAGCAAAAGAGAAGATCTTGAAAGTTTATAGTCATGCCAGGGTATACTCGAGCTGGAGAGACCTATGATTTTAAGACGATTGCTAATTGGATATATTGTCTGGATGTTCTTGGTAGTATGGGATCCTGTAAACACAGTTTTTGCGCAAAATAATTTAGGGCGAAGCCCCCTCACCTCTCCCCGGATTGTAAATCTAGATGGCAACCCGGGGACTTTAAAGATCGTTGTGGGGGATGAAGCTGGCAATTTAAATGGGTTCAATGGGCGAGGCGCCTTGTTGTGGCAGGTGGCCCTGAGGATAGACGGGGTCTTTCCCACGTCGATCCAGGGGACTCCGGCCGTAGCCGATGTGGATGGCGATGGGCTTCTGGAAATTGTGGCCACGACAGGTAACATGAATTTTCAATCCACCAACCCGGGCGGCGTTTTTGTGGCAGATCTGCTGGATGCCGGAGGGATTTTTCCGCCCATCTTGCGGCAGATCCTTAAATTTGATAATCGAAGTATAGATCCTCCCGATAACGTGCCGGATTCCAGTGTCGTGTCCCCGGCTATAGCAGATGTCAACGGGGACGGAACGCCGGATATTGTGGTGGGAAGTTTTGATCAGGTGGTCCGGGCCATCGATATCAACGGATTTCCCCTGTGGTTTGAGTTTGTGACCGAACCTATCGGACCCGTTTTGTACGGGGGATTAAAAACGGGAGATACCATCTTTTCTTCACCCGCCGTTGCCAATATTGATTTTGACCCGCAAGCTGAGGTGATTATCGGGATCGAGGCCAACGATTCCCGAGATTGCTTCGCCCCGCTTAATTTTACTTTGGCAAAGAAAGGGGGAGCCATCCTCTTTATAGACGGATTTACGGGTAAACCTGATACCGGGCTGCTCCTGCCTGCTAACATCGTGGACCCAGCCTGCCCAAATAAAATCAAGGTGAGGGCCAATATCAATAAACCTATCAACTCAACAGCCGCCGTTGCCGATATTAACGGGGATTTCTTCTCCGATATCGTTATCGGATCCAGTCGATCCGTTCCGGGTTTTCCTACGACGGGCGCCACCGTTTTTGCCGTGAGCAGTAACGGAAAAGTCCTCTGGACTAAATCAACCGGGGGGTCCCTGGTCCCCAGTTCTCCGGCCATCGGAGATGTAGATGGAGACGGGCTCCCGGAAGTATTCGTTCGTACAGAGAATAACAGGCTCTACGGCTTTAGAGGAAATACCGGCGCCATACTTCCCGGCTTTCCGGTCACGCTCATTTCCGCCGCCAATGGCGTTAACGCCTATCTTAGTTCCCCGGTTCTAGGAGATACGGATGGCGATACGCTCCCTGAAATTCTCGTCGTCGCCTTCGGAAACCTTAACATCGTTAAGTCTAACGGCGCCATTCTCCAAGCTATACCGGTTCCCAACCTGCTAAATAACACCCCTGCCATTGGGGATATAGACGGCGACGGGCTCAATGAGATCGTGGTCATGGGAGATGCGGTCCAAATCATCCAGACGACAGGAAGGGGAATTCCCCCGTGGCCTCAGTTTAAAGCTAACGCCGAGGGAACCAGTAAGAGGTAGTCTTAGGGAGGCTTGAGAGCGCCTTTAGATTCTGTAACGGAAAGATCTTGGGGGTCATTGTGATGTGGGGAGACACCGCATTGCAATGGCCCAAAGCTTTTGAGTCTAAATCGTCACTTTAGTCTTTTCCATAGCCCTGGGAGCCCTTATTGCGCTCCTTGAACCCTCCCCCGAACTCTCTTCCCTCCCGGGAGGGGCTTTTCAGAATTTTCTGTCCACGCCCGGGTCCCCTCTCTACGCGCTCTGGATTCCCCTGATCTATCTCATGTTCCACCTCTTCTATGGCCTGCTTGGTTGGATGGAACCCCTGCAGGAAGTTAAAAAATCTGCCCTCCAAGCGGACTGCCTTACGTATCCCCTGGGCCTCGTTTTCTTGGGATTCTGGCTCTTTTGGCGGAGGTCGGGTAATTTTAACTTCTGGTTCCCATTTTTCTTGACGGGTCTGATCCTCCTCAAAGGAACCCTTTTAATCTACCCCAGTTTTAAACTACTCCGGACCTATCCAACGATCCCTTCCGGGGAAGGCCGGCAATCCGGACCTGAGCAGGTACGAGATCTCCCCCTGGGCAAGATTCTCGTATTCCTTTTTTCCCTGAACTTCGGGGGTTATATCCTTCTCCTGCCGATCACGCGGGCCGCCTCGCCCCTTTTTCGTTCACCCGTAGAGTTCTTCTTCAAAACCTTCTTTATAAGTATCCTGACCCTGGGCATTTTCCTACTCGGCCTGAGTCTCTCCCGCTCCCCGGCCAGCTCCTTTTTAGCCTGGCTTATGGTTACGTTCAACTTCCCTTTCATCCAAATCCCCACGCGCCTTACCCCCCTTCTTCTGGGGTCCGGGATTATCTGGGGACTGTACCTCCTCTATCGTCTTCCGGACCTGAAGAATTTAAGGGTTTGGGATCGGTTAAATCGGTTGGACGTCGAAAGCGGGGCCATTGTGTTTGCCTTAACGCTGGTCCTCCTGGGCCTGGCCTTTAAATCGTTTATCCCTAATCCTGTTTTTCATCCCACTCCCTTTCTGAAAGGGTTCTTTGGATTCCTTCTGGACAGACAGTTGGGAATTTTTAGCTACGCGCCCCTCTATTTGTTGGCCCTTTTGGGTTTGGGAGCACTCCTCCGGGAAGGCCTTAGCAAGAAGTTTTTAATCTTGATCCTGGGACTGTTCATGTACGGGATGGTCTGCCTGATCCGCTATGGCTTCCCGGCTAAACCCTCTAGCCCGGAGCTGAATAAACCCTTCAACCCGGAGGATATTATCCCCTTGCTTCCCGTCTTAGGGAGTCTGTTCGCCGTGTTCTTAAAACAAGCTCGAGGGGGGGAGTGGGAGAGGGGGGGGAGGGGCAGCCGTCTCCCTGCTCCCAGTCCCTCATCCCCCCGCGCCCCCGTCCTCTTATTGACCCTATGGCTCAGCCTCTCCCTTTTCCTCCTGAACGTAGGGACGGTTGGAAGCGTTCTTCTGGGAGATCCCACGGTTCCGTCCCTGGTCGGGAAGTTTAAAAATTTTCAAACCCATTTAGCGGAGAGCCTGGGGCGCGAGCTTTTCTTTTTTTATCCCAGCCTGGCTTCCGGATTCTCCTGGATCTCCTGGGGGGTTTGGATACCCGTTTTGGGTGGCCTGACGTTCCTGGGTTACCAGATGGCCGGTCCACATAACTTTGCGCCCCTACCGCCGCAACCTACGAGCGGGCCGCGAACCCCAAGCAGGGCGATGAAAGGTCCAGCTTTTGCCATTTTTTTCCTTCTGGTCGCCGCGCTCCTGTTTGAGCTCGCTCCTCGTTATTACGTTGTTCCCATCAAGCCTCCCCTGTACCTGTCCCTGAAGAAACCAACCTGGGAGATGGACCTGGAAGGGGCCCCTGTTCCCTTAAGCAAATCCTGTATCCTGGTGTCGAGTTTGGCTAACTCGATCGGGTTTCCCCAAGAGCAGGTGGCCGCAATTTTGACGTTGGAAGAGGATTCCGGCGAGGTGCGATCTTTTTCCATCCTGTCCGGCGAGCATACTTCCGAATGGGCGTTCGAGAATCCAGAGGTTCAACCCTACCTGGCCCACAATCAGGCGATGATTTATAGTTCAGAAATGACGCGAATCCGAAACGGCCCCTGGTTCGAGGCTCACACGTATTATGTTCAGTTTGATTTTGAAAAGCCGTTGAAAATCCATAAAATAAACCTGCGCCTGGTCTCCCCACCGGGGTTTAAGCTCCTTGACAGCGTCCTTCGTATAGAAAAACTGGTCCTTCTTTACTAAAGATACGAAAATGAGCCCGTCCCCTAAAAATCTCCTTGCTTATCGGCGGGTAATTTATTAGGTTAATAACATCCTGATCTTAAGATCAAAGGTGTAGAATATCTTTTATGGGTTCTGTCCACCAACTTTGTAACATCGGGAGGTTTAAGCCATGAAGCTTAAGGATATAAAAGCCAAAGATGTCATGACGAGCCCGGTCATCTGCGTTAGTCCCACGACCCCAACGGAAGAGCTTGCCAAGCTCTTTATCGATAAAAGTATCAGCGGCGCCCCGGTGATCGATGAAAACGGGAAGTTAGTGGGGATCGTCTCCAAAACGGATCTCCTTGAAGCCCATTTAATGCCCGAAGAGTACATGGAATCTCCAACGCTCCAGAAAGGTTATGTGGAAGATATCATGGTTCCCATTGTATCCTTCGTGTCAGAGAACGATCCCATCGATCGCATTATTCATTTGATGTCTGACGAAAATATTCACCGGGTGGTCGTAACGGATGGGGAGGGAAAGGTCGTAGGCATTATTACGCCCATGGACGTCTTGAAGTATATTATCAAAAGCTCGGAGAGCTAGATGATGGAGGATAAACGGTCACTTTTTTTATGAACTCTGGCTCTCCGTCGAGAAGTAGGCTTGGATGGCCTCACGATAGACCCGAATATGGTTTTGGATCTCCTGATCCTTTGGAAAATTTAGATCGATCCTTTTCTTTGCCGCATCCCCCAACTTTTTCCTCAAATCCCTATCCTGGAGAAGTCTCTCCGCTTTAGAATAAAAATCGGATTCCGAGCTAAATACGAAGCCGTCTATGCCATCTGAGACGATGGCCTCATTTCCGGGAATTTTGGAGACAAGCACGGCTTTTCCCAGGCTCATGGCTTCCAGAATCGCATTAGGCATCCCCTCTGAAACAGAAGAATTGATGACCACATCCACCAGATTGAAAAGTCCAAGCATTTTCTCGTGGGGGACAGCTCCCAGATAAATCACCCAGTCTAGGTTCCCGATGGCCTTTAAAAACTGTTCCCCATAAGCATTTTCCAGCACGGGCCCTGCATAAATTAACCTGAGAAAAGGGTACTTCTCTTTAAGGGCGGCCAGGGGTCTAAGGCAAAATAAGACATTTTTAACCGGTCGGATGCCGGCAGGGACTAAAAAGAGGAACTCCGTTCCGGAGAGTTTTAATCCCTCGACAAAGGGATGGGGTGCGTTCTCCAGGTTGACGGCGTGGGGAATAATAACCATTTTACGATCTTCCAGGTCGGGAACTTCTTTGAGAATTTTATCCCTGGTGAATTGCGCAAACACAATAATTTTTGTAGCCGTATAAAAAGACTCGAGAACGACAGGCCTTTTTTGTGGATCGAAGAGGTGATGGTTAACGTCAGTACCTCTTACAGAGATAATCAAGGGAACTCACAACTTTCTGCTCAGGCTCACGGCGACCCTTCCGCTACGGTAAGCGTGAATCCCATGAATAAGATCCGGTTTGAATCGGAGAACCTCCTCACGAATCAGAGGTACCTCCCTCTGGGTTTCCAGGGAGATCACCTGGATATTTAATCCCCTCTCCTGAAGTCCAGATACCAGGCGTTGAATGGAAATAGCATTACCCCGAAGGGAGGAAAAGTAAGGCGTAATGAAGGTTACTCTCAAGGTCACAGGTCCAAACGGTGCCACCGATTAAATTGGGAGAGGCGGCCCAAAGCCTGCCTTGAGCCCGGCGAAGGGGGTCGCTCTTGAACAGGGCAGCCGTCCTTCATCAAGCCTGAGACAGGGCCGGGCTGCCCCTACAAAGTTAAAGTGCGTTCAATCGCGTCGAAATATGGGTGAGCTGTTCTTGCAAAGGGGCGGGTCCCTTTTGCACCTCGATCAAGGCGGCTTCTACGTCTTTTAATAAATCCTCGACCTCTGTTCTCTTTTCGTCCGGCAGAGAGGGCTCTAGCGAGTTCAATCCCATCTTAACTTTTTCCAATTCCTTGGCAGCTTCTTTATAATCTTTATTAACCTCTATGAGAACTCTGGCTTTAAAGAGGGTATCCGTGATGTGCCGGACGAAAGATTTATACTTCATATCCCCCACCTCTTTAACGAGCGCAGCTTGATTAGCTTCTAAGTCGTGGAAAGCAAACTCAGGTCCCAAGGTTCTCATCCCAAAAATCCCCAGCAGGATCAAATTAAAGAGCCCAAGGGCCAGGGCCACCCAGACCAGGGATTTTAGAGTTGTTCCTTTTTCTTCTTCGGATTCGGAGCCTTTTAAAATATAGTTAGATTCGATTCTTTCGACGGTCGGCTCAGAAATAAGCGGCTCCGCCCGTTGAAATTTCTGATGTTCTCCGGGTTTCCGGACCAGATTTTTCGTCGTTGCCAGGGGTCGTAAGCTTTCGGTTTCTTTAATCCGAACCGCTCGCTTCGAAAGGGTTGTGATGCCCTTGAGGACTTCTCCGGGCTTTTGAATCAGGGCGGGCGCAGAAGCCGGAGGACGGACCTGACCGGACTCTGCGATGGACGCTTTGATACGAGCTTCTCGGCGGGAGGACGGAAGGGTCCTCCTTTCCATTTCTCCGGGTCCCTGGATGGCGACTTTTTGAGAGGCCGGGGGACGCAGCCGGGTTTTGGTTTCCTTGGCGCGTCCTTCCCGTGCAGACGGGCCTGCCTCCGTTTTCTCCACCTCTCCAGGCTTTTGAATCGAGGCCGACCCAGAAGCTAGGGGACGTTCCTTGGATTTCTCCTTGTCCCGTATTTCCCGGGGTTGCGCACCGGATAGCGTATCGATTTCCTTTTTCGCAGCCCGGAGATGCCCGAGAATTTTATCTGAAGGTACCGGTCTCCCCCTGCTCGATTCAGATTCCCGCGTCTTCCGATGACTGACCCGGCTCCGACTCTTTTTGGATTTTTCCTGATTGTTACTTTCTTCTGCCATAAAAATAACCCTCAAGTTCCATACATAACAGTTTCTTTAAAAATTCAGGCTTTTCGAGCCCTCGGTAAAATTGCAAACAGCATAAATGAAGACCCGACCAGATGTCAAGGGTTTTTCACGGTGAGCAGGCGTAAAAAATATGAAAACCGTCCCCGGAGGAAACTGCCCGACGCAGATATTCCTCAGGCTACTTTTATCTGGACCCTTTGCAGATCTTTTACCCGATTAACTCTGTTCCGGAGATTTTGTTTCCTGGGGTTCCTGAACAGGCGTTGGGGGAAGCTCTTCTTTTTTAGGAGGGCTATAGGGGCGATTCATTTCTTCTTGCATCTCCGCCGTGATGGTCTGCTTCACCTCATCCGCGACCCGTTTAAATTCCCCCAGGGTTCGACCCAGGGTCTTTGCAAGCTCAGGGAGCTTTTGAGGACCTACTACGAGTAAAGCGATGATAAAAATGAGTACAAGTTCCGGTAACCCAATCCCAAACATAACCTCTCCCTTTCTTAGGCTCCCCCGGTCTCTTCGAGGATGATCCTTTGTTTTCGTTTGGCCAGGAGAACTTGCTTGGAGATGATATCGGCCCTCTTAGGAGCATCCTCAATGGATTTGAGAACCAGCCGTGGCTCGATAACATCTGTGCTGATGATAATAATATCCCCAAGGGCGTATAACCTTTGAAGAAAAGATTGATGAACGGCAACGTCTGAAATTTTATAAAGGAGAATCCGGTTGTAATCTTTACTGAAGAGACCGGTTTCAACAAGCAAGTAGTCTTCCGTTAAAGCATATTTCTCAGATAAACTGGCCAGGATATCAAATCCCCAGAAACTGGGTCTCATTTCCAAGATGGGAACAGAGCCTTCCATCATAGATTTTTACCTCTGGACAAAAAGCTACTCTCCGGCCTCTTCGATGATAACCCGGCGCTTTCGCTTGGCCAGGTCAACCTGCTTGGAAATGGTATCGGCCACTTTAGGAGCATCGACGATCGATTTAAGAACGAGCCTCGGTTCGGTCACATCGGTGCTGATGACCAGGATATCCCCGATGGCGTAAAGCCTTTGAAAAAAAGACTGGTGGACCGTGATATCCGCAACTTTATAAAGGGGAATCCGATTATAGGATTTGCTCAGCAGACCGGTTTCGATAAGCAGGTAATCTTCCGTTAAAGTATATTTTTCAGATAAACTGGCCAGGATATTAAATCCCCAGAAACTGGGCCTGGCTTTCAGGATAGGCGCCGACTCGTCTGCCATAAACTTTACCTCTCCTATGCCCGAAGGGGTTGAGTTAATATTTAACGATGAGGGAGTTGATACTAATTGTTAAAATATAATATAGCTCAGACTGAAAACGCTGCCAAGTCCTACCCTCCCTCGATAGACTCTATAGAGATAACTCTATCTGAACGTCGCCCCCAGGTCAAGCTCTAAGTATCACTTTTCCCCGGTAAAGCCCGCCGCAGGTTCCAAAAAGTTGTACTTCCTCCTTGACAGACCAATTGTACAGATGGTATCATAAGGGGGTTTACACAGCTACCTTCAACCTTTACAAAGGATCAAGTAGAGCTTATTTTATAGAGATAAAAATTAAAAAACCCTAAGAAGGGAACGATTTAGAAGAGCTATTTAGGAGATTAAGGAGATGGATTATAAAGACACCTTAAATTTACCTAGAACCGATTTTCCGATGCGGGCCAACCTTCCTAGAAGAGAACCTGAAATACTGAGGGAATGGGAGGAGAAGAAGCTTTATCAGCAAATTCGCCGGAAGTTCAGGGACAAACCCAAATACATTTTGCATGATGGACCTCCCTATGCAAACGGGCATATTCACATCGGAACGGCTCTTAACAAAATATTAAAAGATTTTGTCGTTAAGTCCCGCTCCATGATGGGTTATAACGCGGTGTACGTTCCCGGATGGGATTGCCACGGGCTACCGATTGAGCTTCAGGTTGAGAAAACCCTGGGCGATAAGAAGGCCCGGATGGGGAAGGATGAGGTCCGTAAGCTGTGTCGGGAGTACGCCAATAAGTTTATCGATATCCAACGAAGCGAATTTAAACGCCTGGGCGTTCTGGGAGACTGGGAGAATCCCTACACGACCATGGAGTATGGCTATGAGGCGGCCACGATTGAAGAGCTCGCGAAGTTTGTGGAGAAGGGGAGCGTTTATAAAGGCTTAAAACCGGTCTACTGGTGTATCTATTGCGAGACGGCTCTGGCCGAGGCCGAGGTGGAGTACTTCGACCATGAGTCGCCCTCGGTCTACGTGAAATTTCCGTTGATCTCGGAGCCGGAGCGCATCTTACCGATCTTAAAAGATAAAAAGGTTTACGTCGTCATCTGGACGACGACCCCCTGGACCCTCCCTGCGAACCTGGCGATCGCTTTTCATCCCGAGTATACCTATGTGGCGGCGGAGGGGGGGGGAGAGGTGTATCTCACCGCGGCAGAACTTCTGGAAGAGACCCTGAGGAAGGCGGGGGTAAAGCATTTTAAGATCCTCGGAACCTTCCAGGGAAAGGACGTAGAAGGACTGCTCTGTAAACATCCCTTCATCGATCGGGAGTCCAGGCTAATCTTAGCAGATTACGTGACCCTGGATCAGGGGACGGGTTGCGTTCACACAGCCCCGGGCCACGGCCAGGAGGATTATGAAAGTGGTATAAAGTACGGGCTGAAAATCTATACCCCGGTAGATAGCCAGGGGCGATTTACGCAAGAGGTCCCGTTCTTTGCCGGGATGAACGTTTTTGAGGCAAATCCGGCCATCGTCCAGAAAATGCGAGAAAACGGCACTCTGCTGGCCGAAGAGAGGCTGACCCATTCGTACCCCCACTGCTGGCGGTGTAAAAATCCGGTGATCTTTCGTTCCACCCCCCAGTGGTTTATTTCCATGGAGGTGGAGGACCTTCGACAAAAATGCTTGGAATGGATCCAGAAAGTGACCTGGATTCCTTCCTGGGGGGAAGAACGGATCTCTAACATGATCGCCCATCGGCCAGACTGGTGTATTTCTCGACAGCGGGCCTGGGGGGTTCCGATCGTAGCGTTCTATTGCGGGAATTGTGATTATCTTCTCATGGATAAAAAGATCATGGATTTTGTCGCAGCCAAGGTTGCCGCCCACGGAGCCGATATCTGGTTTGCAGCCCCTGAGAAAGACCTCCTCCCGGAAGGGACCGCGTGTCCCCGTTGTGGGGGGAGAGAATTTAAAAAGGAAACGGATATCCTCGACGTCTGGTTCGACTCCGGAGTTAGCCAGGCAGCGGTACTGGCCCGCCGGAGTGACCTGGCCTGGCCTGCAGATATGTATCTGGAAGGAAGTGACCAGCATCGCGGATGGTTTCATAGTTCCTTGCTGGCCGCCGTGGGAACCCGAGGCGCCGCCCCTTACAAAGCGGTCTTGACCCACGGATTTGTAGTAGATGGAGCGGGTCAGAAGATGTCAAAATCCTTAGGGAATACCATTGCGCCGCAGGACGTCATCGACAAGTACGGGGCAGAGATCCTCCGCTTGTGGGTATCTGCCGAAGACTATAAGGACGATATCCGGATCTCAGATGAGATCTTAGAAAGGCTGGCCGAAGCCTATCGTCGAATCCGAAATACCTGCCGGTATATGTTGGGGAACCTGTATGATTTCGACCCGGCCAGGGCCGCTGTCCCTTACGCACAACTTCAAGAGCTAGATAAATGGGCGCTCCATCGATTACAAAAACTGATCGAGCGGGTGCGAAAGGCCTTTGAGAAGTTCGAATTTCATATCTTTTTCCATACTTTTCATAATTTTTGTGCGGTCGATATGAGCGCCCTTTATTTGGATATTTTGAAAGATCGGCTGTATACCTCCAAGGCGGACTCTCTAGAACGGCGGGCGGCTCAGACGACCCTCTGGGAGATCTTAACCGCCATGACTCAACTGATGGCTCCCGTCCTCTCCTTTACGGCGGAGGAAGTCTGGCATCACCTTTTTAAAACGAATCCCGAATCGCCTCGAGGGGATAGAAGCAGCGTACATTTAGAATTGCTTCCCGAAGTTAACGAAGCTTTCGTCAATGATCCTTTGGCAGCGGATTGGGATAAGCTCCTGGAAATCCGCGGTGAAATCTCTAAAGCCTTGGAACAGGCCAGAAAGGAAAAGTTGATCGGCCATTCTCTAGATGCCGCGGTCCAGGTCTACGCCCCCCAGGAGGTTTTCCCTCTCCTCAAAGCCCATGCCGATCAGTTGAGCACGCTGTCCATCGTCTCCGCCGCTGTCCTCCACGACCCGACCGTTCAACCTCCTATGGACGCCTTCACCAGCGAAGTCGTTAAGGGCCTGAGGATTAAGGTGACGAAAGCTGAAGGTGAGAAGTGCGAAAGGTGCTGGCAATACAGTCCCTACGTGGGGACGAATCCGCAACACCCAACCCTGTGTGAGCGGTGCGCCGCCATCGTTGCATCTATCATGTAAATGATAGCCTGACAACACAACGAGCGTACAGGAAGTATGAAAGCGGGGGTCTGGGCGCAGGGAGAGGACCAAGGCTACCTCTCTCCCTCCCCACTCCCCATACTTCCCCACTCCCACGCTTTCCCTAAGAACGTGTCCCGATATTTAACTGCGTTCGTGACGGTTACCCTGATCGTGGCCCTGGATATGATCACAAAGCACCTTGTTGTCCAGAACCTGGCCCTCTATGAAGTCATTCCGGTCATCCCCAACGTTTTAAATATTACCTATCATAAAAATCCCGGGGCGGCCTTTGGGATTTTAGCCGAACTGCCCTTTAATTACTACTTTTTTTCTACGATTTCGGTCTTAGCTTTCGTGATCTTAGTCCTGGCTTTCTTATATGCTTCCAAGGAAAGAAAAACCGTCCAGATTGCTTTACCTTTCCTCATGGGCGGAACCTTGGGAAATCTCATCGACCGTATCCGATTAGGGGCCGTCATTGACTTTATCGACGTGCACTGGTATCAGTATCATTGGCCCGCTTTTAATGTGGCCGATTCGGCGATATGCATCGGGGTCGCCTTGCTGATTATAGAGATGTTGAGGAAAGAATGACTTACCTGTCCCCCAGCCCCTTTCCCTACGAAGGAAGGGGGGCTGCTTTCAAGGGTTAGGCCCAAAAAACTTGCCCCAGAAAGAGGCCTCCCTTCCCGGTACAGGAAGGGACAGAGGGAGAGGTTATACCTATGGAACCGCAAACCCAGCGCCTGTATTTAAAAGGTCTTAACGTCTCCCGCTCCGGAAACTGGCTGCGCGCCCTCCAGTATTTCCACCAATGTATCGAGATAGATCCGACGTTCTCCCCGGCCTATTATGAACTAGGAGCCCTGCTTTATAAAAATCGTCAGTGCGAGCAAGCTCTCCCTTATTTAATTAAGGCTGTGGAATTGAACGGTGAAAATATTCAATACCACTTTACCTTAGCCAATGCTTACCTGGGTTTAAATCAACCTCTACAGGCTCTAGAAATTTACCAGAAGCTGGAAAAAATGGACGCCACACCTACGTCAGCCCTCTATCTGAACATGGGAATGGCTTACAAAGCCATGATGAATTTTGAACGGGCCATAGAATGTTTCCATAGGTCCATTCAGTTGGCTCCTCAGAATCCCGACGCGTTAGACCACCTCGGACGGCTTTATCTCGAATACGGTCGCCACGAACAAGCTAAAGGCATCTTTCAGAGACTTGTTAAATTAAACCCTAATCACCTGGGAGCTCATCAAGCCTTGGGGTATCTCTACGCTAAGGAGCTAAACTGGCAAAAAGCGATCGACGAATGGAACTTGATCCTGGCCTTTCAACCTCACCGAGAGGACGTCCTCTATCAAATCAGCAAAGCTCGGATTAAACTCCATCAGCCGGATAAAGCGATTAAAACCCTCCAACGTATCCTGGAGATCAACCCGGAAAATCTTCAAGCTCGAATAGATCTGAGCACTTTACTTATGAGCAGGGCAAAGTGGGATGAGGCCGTGGCAGTCTTAAAATGTGCGGAAGAGCTCGATCCGAAAAATCCCCTCATTCGGCAGCGGCTTCAGGAGATTTTTAGCTTGCAGAAAGGTCGTGAAAACTCAATCCAAAAGCCCGAAGAAGACGGATGAATTTCTCCGTTCTCCCCTCACCCCCAACCCCCTCTCCCACGCGGTGGGAGAGGGGGCTCAAGGGGAGAAGGGGACACAAGGGGAGAAGGGGACACAAGGGGAAAGGGGACACGAGGGGAGAGGAGGCAGTCCAGAAGATGGCCGGAGACCCGACCGCTCCCCTCTCCCACCGCGTGGGAGAGGGGCTGGGGGTGAGGGCCGAAACTTTCCTCGTTCCCAGGCTCTTCCTGGGAACGAGCCAAAGGCTTAAACAGTCCCGGAGGGGCATCCTGGCGGTTAGGAGCTCCTCTACCACCCTTGTAGCGTTCTCCCCTCACCCCCGACCCCTCTCCCACGCTGTGGGAGAGGGGGCTCAAGGGGAGAAGGGGACACAAGGGGAGAAGGGGACACGAGGGGAGAGGAGGCAGTCCAGAAGATGGCCGGAGACCCGACCGCTCCCCTCCCCCACCGCGTGGGAGAGGGGCCGGGGGGTGAGGGCCGAAACTTACCTACACCCCTCTCCCACCGCGTGGGAGAGGGGCCGGGGGTGAGGGCCGAAACTTACCCACAATTCACTTCACGAGGGACTAGAAGTAGAGCTCTTTCTCCAGAAGGGGGATGATTTTATTCATTTGCAGCCGGGCCAGCCCCAGGTTTAACTCCTTAGCTTCTCCCGTCAGGGCTAGGAAGTACCGATCTCCGATCAATCGGATAATAATGGTGACCTGTTCCATCATAAAGATGAGCTCTTGCGGCTTTCCGGCTCCCAGGCTGGTGGCGGTTTTTTTCGCCAGGGAAACCATGGTGGCCAGCTCAGCGTCTGCGACGGTGGGATCAAAGTCCGGGTTGGTATTAAAAGAGGCTATTCCAATTCCATCTTCTCCGGTAACCCCGGCAGCGATGCCTCCGGGAGTGGTCGTAACCATGTATTTAAGCTTTTCTTCATAGCTAAACCCGGCCAATCCCAGCTCTCCGGCCTCCTCTTCCACCTTACCGACCTTCGAGCCCAAAACAGACTCTGAACCTCGTTGGGAGGGCGTCTCCACGGGGGTCGTAGACTTGGGGGGGGCATTCTCTAGTTGGGCCATAAGGGCCGCCAAATCCTCCCCGCCGGAGATGGCGGGCGCTCTGGAGGAGGGAGGCGCGCCCTGCTCCAGTTGAGACATGGCTGCAGCCAGATCATAGCCCCCTTTATCCGTCGGCTTTTCCGCGGCCTCTTCTACTTCCTGGGCTAGTTGATCCACTAAGTCCTCTCCGGCCTCTTCCGCTTCTTCCTCATCGACCGTGAGCGCTTCCACTTCCTCAACCCCCTCCGTCTCCTCAACGTCTTCCAGGGTCTCCTCTTCCTCCTCATCCATCTCGTCCTCATCGAGGCCGGCAGCCATATCTCGCAATTTGCGCTTCCAGATTTTTCCGGTAGCCGTTTTAGGAAGCTCATCAAGGATTTCTAGAGACCGAGGAACTTTAAAGGGCGCTAACCGATCCCGACAAAAAGCGATCAATTTCTGCTCATCGAGTTTAACCCCTGCTTTAGGGACCACAAAAGCTTTGGGGACTTCTCCCTTTATAGGATCGGCAACGCCTATGACGGCGGCCTCCAGAACGCCCGGGTAGGCATAGAGAACCTCCTCAATTTCCCGAGGATACACGTTTTCTCCACCTACGATGAGCATGTCCTTTTTACGATCTACGATATAAACGTAACCCTCCTCGTCCATTTGACCCATATCCCCTGTATAGAGCCAGCCATCACGAATGGTTTTACGGGTAGATTCCGGATCTTTATAGTAGCCTTTCATCACGTTCATACCCCGGACGATAATCTCGCCAATCTCGCCCGGGGGCACTTCATTGCCTTTAGAATCTACCAACTTCCATTCCACGCGCGAGACGCATTTACCAATGGATCCTATTTTTCTCTTGTTAAGCGGATTCACCGAAACCAGGGGAGACGTCTCAGAAAGGCCATAGCCCTCATAGATCTTGGCAGGAAACTTAGATTCAAACTTCTCCACGATGGCCTTGGTTAAAGGAGCTCCGCCGCAAAAGCACAAGCGCAAAGAACTTAGATCATACCGATTCAGATTGGGCATGTTGGCCAGGACCGCATACATGGTAGGAACTCCCACAAATACGGTAACTTTTTCATCTTGGATCGTCTGGAGGACCGGCTGAGGGAGGAAATAGTCCAGGATGACCAACGTCATACCCCCAAAGATGGGAGTCAGAACAGTTCCGGTGGCGGCCAAGGCATGGAACATGGGCACACAACACAGGGGCACATCCTTTCGGCTTGCATTGAGCGCATTCCCAATAGCGACCACGTTGGTTAGAAGATTCACATGGGTCAGCATGGCCCCCTTAGGAAGGCCTGTGGTTCCGGAGGTGTAGTAAATAGCAGCAACATCCTCCAACCCGATGTACGGTTTATAAGGCTCTCCGGATTCGCGCTCCATAATTTCAGAAAACGAGACATAATCTTCTTCCCGGCTTAAACTGATAACTTCTTTCACTTGAGGGAGTTTGGATCGAATTAGGCTGATCAGTTGATCGTACGGAGGACCTGTGATGATAACCTTGGCATCCGAGTGATTGATGATATACGACAGCTCGTCTCCTTTGAGGAGAATGTTCAGCGGAACCACCGCAGCCCCTGACTTAAAAATGCCAAACATACCGATCACGAACTCCGGACAATTAGGCAATAATAAACCAACTTTATCTTCTCCGGCCTTTACTCCAAGAGATACCAGGGCCCTGGCCAGTTTATTGGCTTTAATGTTAAGTTCAGAGTAAGGGATGCGCAGGCCTTTATACACTAAGGCTATTTTATCTGGAAATTGGCTTGCACTTCGCTCGAGCATCTCGCCCAGGGTCATATAGATCTCTCCTCCTGCTCCTTAGCTGGCTGGATTCTTAAAAGAAAAATTCTAGAAAAATATTTCTAGCATAGCTGGAAAAATTTGCAAGCAAAAAATTTATATTTCGCATTTTTTATAACCTGTTAGATGGGCGGGGAACACCTTATAGAAGACCGGTCATAAATTTATAAAGCGTAAGTTTCACAGGAACCGGCCATGTGGTCGGGCCCAGGACTAAAATCTGAAATTGGGGATCTTAATCTATGGCTTATATCGCTGTGAAAGGGATTAAAATATTCTATGCCGGTCCGGAAAGTCAAAAAAGCTCGGCCCCACGTTTAGTGTTTCTCCACGGCGCGGGCGGAGACCACACGATCTGGACCCGGCAATTCGAGTATTTCAAGGGAAAAGCCGGCGTTTATGTGCCTGAACTTCCGGGGCATGGGCGGTCAGAGGAGTTGGAGCCGGCCTCCATTGCGGAATACGGGGAGGTTATAAAAGACTTTGTGGATGCCCTGGCCCTTGCGCCCGTAACCCTTATCGGTCATTCCATGGGCGGCGCGATAACTCAGTATATGGCCCTACGTTATCCAGATCGGCTTAAAAGTATCGTTCTCGTAGGGACCGGGGCCAGGCTCAGAGTCACCCCTGAAATCCTCGATCGAATTGAGGGCCATTTTCGGGAAGTCGTCTCAACAATCTGTAATTATGCATTTGGACCGGAGACTCCGAGGGAACTGGTTATTCAGGTCCAAGAACAAATGGAACGAAACAGTCCGGCAGTGTTACATAGGGACTTCCGGGCTTGTCATCAATTTGATTCCATGGAAGAGGTTTCTCGTATTACACTTCCCACGCTGATCCTCTGCGGTAAGGAGGATCTCTTGACCCCGCCCAAGTACTCCCAGTACCTCCACCAGCGTATCTCAAGCTCCGTGTTGAAATTCATAGACGGCGTGGGACATATGCCTATGCTGGAAAAACCTGAAGTATTTAATCGGGAGCTGGAGGCGTTTTTGGGGCTTACTGGGTAAGGGGAGAAGGGGATTGGGGGAAGGCAACCCGGCTTCACCCCTCCCCCGACCCCCTACGCGCCAGGATAAGGGTGAAGTCCCGTATTCCCTCATTCCCAGGCGGAGCCTGGGAACGAGGGAATATGGGCAGTTCTGTTTTTAACCGGGCGCGTAGGCCCTCTCTTTTAGGGATCTCTTTTTTTTACCGACCTGATCCCCTCCCTCCTTCCCGCGTCGGGAAGGGGGAGCTTGGGGAGGGCCTGGGTCCCCGCTCCCCCCTTCTCTGGGAGGGAAGGGGAGAGCGGGGGGGTCAGGGTCAAAAAAATACCCTTGAAAGCCCGGCCCCCTTCCTGCCCCTCCTTCCTGACCATGGATGGGGCCCTTTTACCGGAAATGGCAGGCGGAGGGATGGCCGTTTTTATTCTCCAGCTTTGGCTCGATCTCCACACACTCCGGAGCTTTCAATTGGGCGTAGAGGGGGCATCGGGTATGGAAGTGACACCCAGCAGGGGGATGGATGGGACTGGGGACATCTCCAGAAAGGATAATCCGCTCTTTCTTTTTTTTAGGATCGGGCATCGGGATAGCGGAAAGTAAGGCCTGGGTATAAGGGTGCAGGGGATTTTTATAGAGCTCCTCAGATTTGGCGATTTCAACGATTTTACCCAAATACATCACGGCGACCCGGTCGCTGATATACTCCACCATCCGCAAATCATGGGCGATCAACAGATAAGTCAGGTGGAACTCTTCCTGAAGATCCTGGAGCAGATTGATCACTTGCGCCTGAATAGAAACATCCAGGGCCGATACCGGCTCATCCGCGATGATCAATTTGGGATTCAAAGCCAAGGCTCTGGCAATTCCGATGCGTTGACGCTGCCCACCGCTAAACTCATGGGGGTAACGCTTCAGGTGCTCAGGGCGTAACCCGACCTTCTGGAGAAGCGAAGCCACGCGATCCTTCAGTTCGGACCCTTTAGCGACCTTATGAATTTTAAGGGGTTCCCCGACTATTTTTTCAACGGTCATCCGCGGGTTTAAAGAGGCGTAGGGGTCTTGAAAAATGATTTGCATATCTCGACGGAGGGCGCGCATTTCCTTCTTCCCAAGCTCAAAGACATTTTTCCCTTCGAACCACACCTCCCCGGCTGTCGGCTCGAGGAGGCGAAGAATAACCCGACCTGTCGTCGATTTCCCGCATCCGCTCTCTCCGACCAGACCCAGCGTCTCGCCCCGGGTCATATTGAAACTAATGTCATCGACCGCGTAGACGTACCCGATCGTTTTGGAGAAGATCCCTCCTTTAATCGGGAAATACTTTTTTAAGTTTTTTACGACCAGTAAATCGTCCGCCATGATATCGTAATACGTCATGCGTAATCCGTAACGGATGAGGGGTTACAGGTTTGCATAATTACCTAATTACGTATTATTCCTTAATACAGCCAGCACCGTACTTTATGTCCTGGCTTAACCTCTTTGAGTTCCGGGGTTTCTTTGCGGCAAATGTCCATAACTTTAGGACACCTGGGATTGAACGCGCATCCCTGAGGAAGCTCCGCCAGACTCGGGACGATGCCTGGGATCTCTTGCAGCCTGGCTTCCTTGGTCATTCCCAGATCCGGGCGAGGAATCGAGCGAAGTAAGCCCTGGGTGTAAGGGTGCTTGGGATCTTCAAAGATCGAATAGACATCTGCCTCTTCAACCACTTTCCCTGCATACATCACAACGACCCGGGCTGCGGTCTCAGCAATAATTCCCAGATCATGGGTTATGAGCATGACCGCCATATCAAAGTCCTTCTTCAGGTTGGTCATCAAATCCAGGATCTGGGCCTGAATGGTCACGTCCAGGGCGGTTGTAGGCTCATCTGCAATTAAAAGACTGGGGTTGCAGGATAGCGCCATGGCGATCATAGCCCGTTGGCGCATACCGCCGCTGAGTTGATGAGGATACTCCTTAACCCGCCTCTCCGGAGAAGGAATCCCGACAAGTTTTAGCATATCTACGGCTTTTTCAAGGGAGGCTTTTTTAGAGAGGCCTTGATGGAGTTGAATGGCTTCCGCAATTTGATTTCCAATGGTGAAGACAGGATTCAGAGAGGTCATAGGCTCCTGGAAAATCATAGAGATCTCGTTTCCCCTGATTTTTCGCATTTCAGAATTAGATAACTTCAACAACTCCTGGCCCCTAAATAAGATTTGTCCCCCTACGATTTTGCCAGGTGGGCTTGGAATAAGTCTCAAGATAGATAGAGCTGTAACGCTCTTTCCGCAGCCTGATTCTCCCACAATACCGAGGGTTTCCCCTTTGTAAATTTCCAGGTCTACGTCATCAACGGCTTTAACAACTCCCTCATCGGTAAAAAAATAAGTTTTTAAATTAATGACTTTAAGTAAGGGTTCTGTAGTCACCTTATGTCCTTAGGTAATCAAAAGTTTATATCCCGAGGTTAACGTATTTCGTTGTATTTATCTTACGCAGGACAGCCGGGGCCTGTCAAGCTAAAATTCTGGCTCCGCTTCGCGCTCTATAATTAATTAGACTGCTCGGGTTGGCCCTGTGAATTTTGAAGGGTTCTCAGCTTTTCCAGCATGGTAAAGGCCCTCTGTTGGTAATCCCTTGCCTTTTGATTGTCCGGATTGATGGCCAGCACTTTATCCCATTCTGCAATGGCTTGCTCCAACTGCTGGTTGTTAAAATAGCGGATCCCTTCATTCAGGTGGAAGGTCGCCTGCTTTTGAAGCGCCTCTCTAGATTCTTCCAGGTAGGCTTTAGCCTGAGCGTGGTCGGGGTCCAGGTTTAAGACCTTCTCAAACTCTGCGATAGCCTCGGCATACTCCTGTCGTTCTTTATACGAAAGCCCCCTTTCTAAAATCTTTTCTATTTTAGCCTGGGCTTCATCCGTTTCCTTCTGGCCGGTTGCGTACTTCGGGGCTTCTGTTTCCTCTTCCTCCGGAATCTCTACGTCCTTTTGGGCACTTGGTTCTTCTTTCAGGTTTTCCTTTGTAAGCAGGAGATAACGCTTGGCCTCATAGCTTGTAGGATCCTCGGCCAGCACTTTTTCAAAAAGGTTCAGGGCTTCTTTGTAATTCCCTTCGGTGTAAAGCAAAATCCCTTCCTCGAGTAAGGAAGATACCGTTTTATCGCGGGGGGATGATTCTTCTTTGGGAACGGTTTCCAGGGAGAATTCTTCCGCCCCATCGTCCGGTTTTTCCCTTCGAGCAACTAGCTTAAAACCTTTAATTTGAGGGATCTTAAGGACTTCTCCCGGCTTCACCTTAGAGGGATCGTCGAGGTTATTAAAATCGACCAGGATTTTGGCATCTTCCGCGTTCCGGGTGTAGGATTTGGCGATTTTGGCGAGCGTATCTCCCTTTTTAAAGGTATAGAGGATGTAGTTCACCCTGGAAATAGCTTGGAGGTATTGGGCCGCTTTCGTATTATCGGGATTTATTTTCAGAGCCCTTTCAAACTCCTGCTTTGCCGCGTTTAAAAGTCCCTGGTTGTAAAACGTCACCCCCCGATTATAAAAAACTCGGTCGCTGGAACTTATAATAAAATCCACATCCTTAAGGCGCTGTTCGGCCTGTGCGTTGGTTGGATCCAGACGAAGGACCCTCTTCCAGTCGGCCCTGGCCTTTAAATAGTTTTTCTTTCTAAAGGCGGCCTCCCCGGATCGAGAAAGCCGTTCAATGAGGATTTTCTTTTCAGACCGGGCGCTTCTTTCCTGAAGTTGTCGCCTCGTTTCACTTATCCTAAGCTGAGCTTCCAGATAGTTCTTATCCCAGGCCGGGACCTTCTCCCATTGGGATATCGCCTCTGGATATTTCCCCATCTTGTAAAGAACCTCCCCCTTTTGAAGGACAGAGTACGAGGTACATCCGGAATGAAGAAACAAGAGCGCTATTAAGAAAGGTATATAAAGCCGGCTCATATGAACTTGCAAGCATGTACCGGGCTGCTTCTAAACCTCCAGGCAGCCCCACTACCGCGGGTGGATATACTTGATCATAACCAATTCGTTATATTTACCAGGGTTCGATTTATAATCAATTTCATCCATGAGGGCTTTGATCATGAAGAGGCCGAGGCCACTATTCTTTTTCTCAGAGATATATTTTGAAATATCCGGGGATTGAAGGATATCTGGGTTAAACCCCTTTCCGTAGTCGATCACAGAGATCACCAGCCTGGAAGGGGTTAATTCCAAAGAGATGGTCACAGGTTTGATCGCCTCACTTTGGTCATAGGCATGTTCCATCACATTGGCACAAGCCTCATCGACGGCGGCCTCGATGCGATGAAGATCCTCTTCATTAAATCCCGCATCGGCAGCAATCCCGGTTATAAAATTTCGGACCTCATCGAGGTAACAGGTCTCACCGGGTATTTTTAACAGAATCTTTTTAGATTCCTGTCCCATCCCTGGTTCCTCCCCTTTAGTTAATTCTTATTGAAGGCCATAATGGCTTCCTCTTCTTGGTTAAGCATGGTAAAAATCTCCGTAAATCCGAGGAGATCAAAAACTTTAAAAATTTTGGGGGGCATCCGAATGAGAATAATATCCCCACGATTATCCCGGATATCTCCGATGACGCTCATAAAAACCCCTAATCCTGCGCTGCTGATATAAGAGAGTTCTTCCAGATCTACGATCATCTTGTAAAGACCTTTCTTCATCAGAGATTGTACGACTTCTTCCATTTCCGGCACCGTATGGGCATCTAGAAAACCGCTCACCTTGATTTTAATGATGTCTTTCCGAGAACCTACGACCTGGGTGGAAATTTTAAGTTTTTGCATAAGACACCGATCCTTCTTAAAGTACCTTCAAAACAATGGCTGTTATGTCATCGCTTTGGACGTGTCCTCTGGTGAAGACCTTGATTTCTCGATCCAGGCTGTTAAGAAATTCAGCCGCACTCTTCCCGCCATATTTTTGAAGGGTCCGGTACAGCCTCTCATTGCCAAATAGCACCCTCTGAGTATCCATCGCCTCATTAACCCCGTCTGTGTACTGTAGCAATAAATCTCCTGGTGTCAATTGAATTTGAAAACTTTTTATAAGCTTTTCAAAAATGGGTCCCGGATCAACTCCCAAAGCCATCCCTTTTGGATTATATCGCTTCAACTTCCCGGTCTTGCTGTTGTAGACCAGGGTATCATTATGCCCGGCACTCACAAAGGTAAAGGTTAAGGTCTCGGTATTTAAGATCCCGTAGTTGGCTGTGATGAACATTCCCTTTTTCATATCCGGATAGATGATTCTATTCGTTTTAACCATAATCGTAACCGGATGATTCGCAGGGCCGGTTACCCCTTCCAGTTCCCCCCCGGAAACCTGGGTTGCGCTGGTCCGCAGGATACTTTTGACCATCGTCATCACCAGGGACCCGGGAATTCCTTTGCCGGCCACATCTGCGATGACCATGCCGAGTTCTTTGGAATTGACCCAGAAAAAGTCGTAGAAATCCCCGCCCACCTCCGCCGCCGCACGATATAACGTGGCAATTTCGAGATTGGGAAGAGAGGGGATGGTTTTAGGGAACAGCGCTTGCTGGATCTGCTGGGCGATCTGGAGCTCCCTATCGAGCCTTTCTTTGATCACCAGCGTTTCTTGAGCGGCCTTTAGCTTGGTTCGAGTGATGTCCAGGGTCTCTGCCAACCGACCTATCTCATCCTGGGTTATCGGGACGATCTTCTTATCCAGATCTCCTTTGCCTAAGATCTCCGCATCGGCGGCCAATTGATTTATCGGCTTAACGATCAATAGAGCTAGGCCATAAGCCCCTACGGTACCCAGCGCCAGCATGATCAGGGTTACTTTGAGGATCTGGTTCCTGGCTTCGTTGACCACGGCGGTGATATAGTCCTGGGAAAACCCCACATGAACGGTTCCTAACCTCTGGTTGCTAAATAGAATGGGGCTCATGACGTGATAATGACGCCGGCCATCGGAGGATTCGTAAAGCTTAAACCGGAGTACTTCCCCTTCCTCCAGGCTTAAACCTTCGGGAAGTTGATAAACCCTCTTCAGTTGATTGATATCCGTATGGGCGCGTATGATCTGCCGGGTATCTACCACGAGGGCGTACTCGATGACGGGATCATTTCGCAGATAGCTGACCAAGTTATTCAGGCTCAGGTCATCGTCATTGAGGAGAAAGGTCGAGGTATTCTCGGCGAGGTTCCGGGTTATCGAGATCCCCCGCGTCTGCATCTGCCGCAGGAGAGCCTTCCTTTCCTGGGTGGTCACCGTGATACCGACCAATAGCATGATCAAATTGATCAAAACGAGGGTTAGCGCGCATAGCTTGTATTTTAAGCTCTTTCGAAGTAGATGAATAAGGGGGAGCGCTTTCATGTCGTTGATTAGAAGTTATTGCCCGAACGAGGGTAATTTTTACCCTGTTTGAACCTTTCAAAGGATTCAAACCTTTAAAAGATTACCTCGACTCTAGCAAGCCGTAAACCCTATGAAGTACGAAATGCCCTCTCCCTGGGATCGAAAGACATTTTTACCCTAATAAGTCATAGATCGCATAGATAAGGGTTATAATGACGGCGAAGGCGAAAACAGTCTGCCATAGGGTTGCGTGGATCATAATCCCCACAAAAATCCTTGTAATTTTCAACAGTGAAACGAGCAAGATGACCAGGATAGCAATAAATAAGGCTTGCTGCGTATTCAAGATTTAAGTGCGCATGGGCCGGATGCTCGTCCACTCACGGCCTGGGACAAGCTCCGCCTCCACGACCTCTTTTTATTTGGGCATGATAATCTGAGGTGATGGCATAATTGCTGCAGCAATAATAATGGAGATACCGATAATCATCCCGGCGATCACAATGCCGACAGCAATGTTTTGGTCTTCTTCTAGTTCTTTAGTGAGGTCAAAGGGTATAATGAGGTCATAGACCTTGTAGGCTAAGATGAACAGAAAGATGCCTAACAAGGCGTAAAAAATGCTCGCAATAAAAGCTCCCATAAAGGCAAGCGCTCAACGGTCAGGACATAAACCGTAAACCATTATACGTAAAACGTAACCATCTCCCCGATCCGGGCCCGGTTACACCTTATGTATTCTGCTCTAGGTTTTACGCTGAGGGCTGACCGCTTAGAATGTCTCCTGTTTTGTGGTTTGGATCTGTCTAGATCTTAGACGGTTTCCAACAGGGGTTTAACCTACCCTGTTTCTACTCTCAATGGACTTAAACGGACGTTTAAGTTAGCAGGTTAAGTTAACAGGGAATGAGCGTTGCGTCAAGAGAAAAATATGGTGGGCCATCGTCGTCCGAAGCGGACCCTTTTGACCCGTAGCTCTGTTTTCTCGTTCCCAGGCTAAAGCCTGGGAACCGGGCGCGGACCTGAAGGTTAGGGTTTCTTCTCGTTCCCAGGCTCCGGCCTGGGAACGCCTACCCCGAGGCGCTGCCTCCGCTAAGGCGAGGCAACGCCTCTAAAAGGGAGGTTCCCAGGCGGAAGGTTAGGGATTGAGGGTTTGTTGTTGGAGAAACGGCTAGAAGCCGGAGGTTGCGGGGTTGAAATAATTTTAAGAACCTCCGACGTGGGGGGTGTCAGGGCGCACTCTCTCGGACGACTCATTAGAGACCACGGATACCGGATAAAAGACAACGGATAAAAATCGTCCTAAACCCCCATTTTCGGGTTTTGTAGCTCTTTTCCGGATTTGTTTTTAGACTTGACATGAAGGAAAAAGATGCTAATCTATTACTATGGATACTCACAGGACGGGATTATCAGAGACTAACCCGTAAAAATAAAATGAGTTTTAAATACGAAAGAAGTTTGCCAGCATGGGTTACTTCCTTCAACAAAAATTACAACAAGAGGTGAGAGAGTTATGGACAACTCCTACAGAGATCAAGATAAGAAAGGTTTTATGAGGGATACCATGAAAAAACTGTCCTCCCATATACCTATGAGCGAAGCCTCCTTGAGATACAGATTATCCCAATGTGAACGGGAGAGTCAGGAGCTACACAACCAGGTAAAGCTTCTTGAAAATGAATCTGAGGAGTTGGCTAGAAAATTAGAAAAGAATCTCGGTGAATTTGAAATCTTACGCAGGAAGTACTACCGAACGAAAGAGCAGCTTGCCGAGGCCAAAAGGCAGAACGAGAAGATGGTGGCTATCTTACAGGAGTCTAAGATTCAAATTCAGGAATTAAAGGAGGAAGTGGATAAGCTTTGCGCACCTCCCAACAGCTATGGAACCTTTTTAGGGGTCAATGAGGATAAAACCATCGATATCGATCTGGATGGGAGACGGCTTAAAGTTAACGTAAGGCCCGGTATCGATATGGATAAAATTCAAAAGGGGCAGCAACTGGTGCTTAACGAAGCCCTCAACGTGGTCGAGGTTGCAGAGTATGATACCAAGGGGGAAGTGGTCCAGGTGAAGGATATTCTCTCTGAAGACCGGGTCATTGTATTAGGTCGCGCGGATGAGGAGCGGGTGGTTCAGCTATCGGACCGATTGGTTAAAGAGGAAAAGGTCAGCATCGGCGATAGCCTGATGGTGAATCCGAGATCCAATTATGCCATCGAAAAGCTGCCCAAATCTCAGGTCGAAGAGGTCGTCTTGGAAGAGGTACCCAATATCAGTTACGCCGATATCGGCGGGCTGGATAAACAAATCGAGATCATTCGAGATGCCATCGAGTTGCCTTACTTGTACCCAGAAGAGTTCAAGAAACATAAGCTGACCCCTCCGAAAGGTATTCTCTTGTATGGCCCTCCGGGGTGCGGAAAAACCTTGATCGCTAAAGCGGTGGCGAACAGTCTGGCCAAACAGATGGAGAAGAAGACGGGGGTTAAGACCAAGAGCTACTTCTTGAACGTAAAGGGTCCTGAACTCCTCAACAAGTATGTCGGGGAGACGGAGTATAAAATTCGAGAGGTCTTTAAAAAAGCCAAGGAGAAGTCTAAAGAGGATATGCCGGTGATCGTGTTCTTCGATGAAATGGATTCCCTTTTCCGGCTACGGGGCTCTGGGATCTCCTCCGACATGGAGGCCACGGTGGTGGCGCAATTTCTCTCTGAGATCGATGGGGTAGAGTCCCTGGGGAACGTTATTGTCATCGGAGCCAGTAACCGGCAGGATTTGATTGATCCGGCGGTTTTAAGACCGGGCCGCTTAGATGTAAAGATCAAGATAGATCGACCGGACCTGGAAGGAGCCAAGTCTATTTTCGCTATCTATTTAACGCCGGACCTTCCGCTTCATACGGAGGAGTTAGCGCGGTTCAACCAGGACCGGGAAAAAACCGTAAAATATTTAATTGATAAAACCGCCGAGCGTATGTATAGTACCGATGACGAGAATAAGTTCCTGGAAGTAACTTATGCCAAGGGGGATAAAGAGATCTTTTATTTTAAGGACTTCTCTAGCGGCGCCATGATTGAGAATATTGTCCGGAGAGCCAAGAAACATGCCTTGAAGCGGTATATCGAGAAAGCAGAATGGGGGATCAAAGCGCAGGATCTCTTTGATGCCGTCAGGGATGAGTACAAGGAAAACGAAGACCTGCCCAACACGACGAATCCCGATGATTGGGCTAAGATCTCAGGCCGAAAAGGCGAGAAGATTGTGAACGTCAGGACGCTTATAGGCGGTGAAAAAATCGGTGGCGGACGTAGCATCGAAAATATCACAGCCGGACAGTATCTGTAAAGGACCTTGAGACTAAGGTCACGTAGGGGCCAAGCATTTGCAGACGAAAACTTGGGAAATAGCCTCAGAATCCGTAGGCGAATGCTTCGCCCCTACAAATATATTATGGCTATTGAAAAGATCATGGGTAGCGAAACGGAATATGGGATTACTACCAAGAACGACGTGGACTTCGACGCAATATCTAATTCCATGCTGCTCGTAAATAGCTATCGCCAGGACCCAGGGGTTAAAATTATTTGGGACTACGATCAGGAGAATCCCCTGATGGATGCCAGGGGATTTAAGGTGGAGCGAAAAATAGAAGCCCCCCGGGAAAAAGATAACGCTGCGATCAATAAAATTCTGGATAATGGGGCCCGGTACTATGTAGACCACGCGCATCCTGAGTTTTCTACCCCGGAGTGCTCCAATGCCCGAGACCTGGTTAAATATGAAAAGGCGGGGGAGAGGATCGTCAATGCCAGTCGAATTCAGGCCAATCAACTTATTCCCACCGGGGAGGAAATCATTGTTTATAAAAATAACAGCGATCGAAAAGGGAACAGTTATGGATACCATGAGAATTATCTCATGGATCGAAAAACGCCCTTCGAGCTTATCTGTACCCATCTGACCCCCTTCCTCGTTTCCCGACAGATCTTTACAGGGGCTGGTAAAGTGGGGTCCGAAAATGATAGCGACGCGGTGGATTATCAGATCTCTCAGAGAGCTGACTTCTTTGAAACCGAAATCGGTTTAGACACCATGGTCAAAAGACCCATTATCAATACCCGGGATGAACCCCACGCAGATCGTGAAAAATATCGAAGGCTGCACGTGATCGTAGGGGACGCCAATATGTCGGAGATAACGACGTACCTTAAGGTCGGAACGACGGCTATCGTCCTCAAAATGATCGAAGATAAATTTATTGATAAGGATTTGACCCTCCGTAACCCGGTTAAAGCTTTACGGGATATCTCCCACGATATCACCTGTAAGAAGAAAGTTCAACTGGATAACGGTAAGAAGTTTACGGCTATTCAAATCCAGAAGGAGTATCTGGAATTAGCAAAAAAATACGCCGGCCAGGGAGAAAAGAACCCTCTCACCGAAGATATTCTGGCCCGATGGGAGGCGGTGTTAACCAGGTTGGAAGAGGACCCCGATCAACTCCATCGGGAGATCGACTGGGTGATTAAAAAATATCTGATCGCTAACTATATGAAAAGCCGGGGATGTAGTTGGACGGATTCTAAAGTCCTGATGATGGATTTGCAGTACCACGATATCCGGCCTGAAAAGGGCTTGTACTATCTGTTACAAAAGCAAGGGAGTGTCGAACGGATCTTGACGGATCAAGAAATTCTAGAGGCCATTCAAGCCCCTCCTACGGACACCCGAGCGTATTTTAGAGGGAGCTGCTTGCAAAAATATCGATCCGAGGTCTTTGGAGTAAGCTGGAGCGCTATCTCCTTTAGCGTCGATGAGGTCTCCATCAAGAGGGTTCTTATGTCGGAGCCGGCGAAGGGATCTAAAGCCCACGTGCACGAGCTTCTGGAACGCTCTGCCACCGCCAAAGAATTGCTAGAAAATCTTGCAGCCTAGTTTAAGGTGAAAGGGCCAAGGGCCAAGGGGAAAGGACACACCCCCCTTCGTCTTTCGCCTCTATCCTTTCGCCTTCAGTAAGGAGAAAAATTATGACGTCCCAAAACTTTTTCGACTATATTCCGGAAAGTAAACAAAGTCTCTTCTCGATCCTCACTGCAAGCACCGATCAACAGAAAAAGGTGAAAAAATCTGAAGGCTCTCAGCAAGAAAAAAGTGAGCGGACGGGAGGGGGCGTGACCGAGAAGGGTGAAAAGATTAAAAAGGATCTGGACAAACTTATGGATGAGATCGATGAAGTTCTCGAAGAAAATGCCGAGGAGTTTGTGAAGAGTTATGTCCAAAGAGGAGGAGAATAGCCTTGATTCTCAATACCCGATACGATGGCTCCAGCTTTTTTGAGCTTTTAAAAGTGGATTATCCCTATTTACTTCCTACCTACGAGAAGGGTTTTTCTCTCCCGATCGAGAATGCTGTCCCAGTCTCCCACGGGACGACAATTCTCGCTTTAAGGTACCAGGAGGGTGTTTTCATCGCTGGGGATCGTCGCGCCGTCGAAGGGCACCAGATCTCCTCCAAAACCATGGAGAAAGTCTACAAGACCGATGACTACTCCGCTATAGCCATAGCAGGCGCTGCAGGACCTGCTATGGATATGGCGCGCCTATTTCAGACGGAGCTGGAACATTATGAAAAAATAGAGGGGGAACGACTGACTCTGGAAGGAAAAGCGAACCGATTGGCCCAGATGATCCGACAGAACCTTCCGGCGGCCTTTCAAGGGTTGATTGTGATTCCTATCTTCGCAGGCTATGACCTCAAACGGAAAGAGGGCCGAATTTTTAAGTACGACGTCGTGGGGGGAAAATATGAAGAGACCGACTACTATGCGACGGGTTCCGGGGGCAAAGACGCCCGCAATACCATGAAGAAGCTCTATCGTAAGCCCCTCGGTGAGGAAGAGGCCCTTAAAATCGTCTTGGAGGCTTTAATTGACGCCTCGGAAGAGGATGCGGGAACCGGTGGACCTGATATCATCCGGGATATCTATCCCAACGTCAAAAAGATTACGGAACAGGGGATCGCCGATATCCCTGAAGCGCCTATCGCGGAAATTTGTAAGGCAATTATAGAAGGCCGTAGGAATCAATAAGATTTCAGATTTGAGATTTCAGGTCGCAGATTTAAAATCTGACATCTGGGATCTACGATCTGCAATCCAAAATTATGGTTTTACCTTATTACGTCTCACCGGAACAAATCATGCAGGATAAGGCAGAATATGCCAGGAAAGGGATCGCTAAGGGCAGATCCCTGGTTGCCATGGAATATCGCGATGGGATTATCCTGACCGCAGAAAACCCTAGCACCTCCCTGAATAAAATATGGGAGATCTACGACCGCATCGCTTTTGCCGGCGTGGGTAAATATAGTGAGTTTGAAAATCTGCGCAAGTCCGGTGTCAGATACGTAGATACCAAAGGCTACGCTTATAGCCGAGAGGATGTAACCGCTAAATCCTTAGCAAACGCTTACTCCCAGGCGATAGGAAGTGTCTTTACCCAAGAAGTTAAGCCGCTGGAGATCGAAATCTTGGTTGTGGAAGTGGGAGAAACCAACGCAGAAAATGCGATGTATCATATCCTTTTCGATGGCAGCATCAGTGATCGTAAACAGTTTGCTGTGATCGGAGGACAGGCGGAGGAGGTTACGCGGTTCTTAAGAGATCACTATCGGGAAAATAGCTCCCTGGCAGATGCCTTGTGGCTTAGCCAAAAAGCCCTTAGGGTGGTAGAAAATAAACCGCTCAGCGAGACTAATCTTGAGGTCGCTATTCTGGATAGGAATCGCCCCGGAAGGAAATTTCGACGAATTCCCCCAGCAGAGATCAGAGACCTTATGAAAAGCTATCTTTAGCTAGGTGAAGCTCCAGGCGATCAGCATTCAGCTTTTAAGTTTTAAATGCTGATGGCCGAGTATTACCTGTTGATTGCTAAAATGGAAAAGCGCATCTACGGATTAGAGAGCGAATATGGAATCATTTTTACCTCCAATGGGCGTAAAACCCTCCCAGTTGAAAAAGTGGTCCGCTACCTTTTTGAACAACTGGTGACCACGGAAGGGTTTCTAAACGTCTTCTTAGAAAATGGCGCCAGATTTTATCAGGATACCGGCTATCATCCCGAGTATGCAACCCCGGAATGTACCAACCCGCTAGATCTCGTCCGATACGATAAGGCGGGGGAACGTATCCTGGAAAAACTCCTTAATTACGCGGAATATAAGATCGCTAAGGAGGGAATCTCGGGAAACCTGGCTATTTTTAAAAATAACACGGATTTTATAGGCAATTCCTACGGCTGCCACGAAAACTACCTGGTCGATCGGAATGCTAATTTCTACTACCTGGCCGAACAACTCATCCCCTTCCTGGTCACCCGGCAGGTGTTCTCCGGCTCCGGTAAGGTTTTCCAGGACCGGAAAGGTGCCGACTATAACATCTCCCAACGCGCCCAGCATATCTGTCAAAAGATTTCCGGAACCACCACCAACGACCGGAGCATCATCAATACCCGGGATGAACCCCATGCCGACGAGGAAAAATACCGCAGACTCCACGTCATCGTCGGAGACTCCAATATGTCCGAATTCGCAACTTACTTGAAGACGGGCACCACGGGCCTTGTGCTCCAAATGATCGAAGATGACTTCCTGGATAAGGACCTCTCCCTCCGAAACCCTGTAAAATCCATTAAGGATATCTCCTGTGACATCACCTGTAAACGGAAAATTAAGCTGGATAATGGAAAAAAGCTATCCGCCGTAGAAATTCAAAAGGAATACCTGGAACTGGCCCTCAGATATTTTAGCTCCAGAGATTTCAACCCCATGGTCAAAGACCTCCTCCAAAAGTGGCAATACACCCTCACCAAGCTGGAAGAAAACCCGGAACAGCTTAACAAAGAACTAGACTGGGTGATGAAGAAACAGCTCATCGAGAGCTACATCGATAAGTATAATTTGTCTTGGGGAGATGATCGGGTCCTCATGATCGACCTCCAATACCACGATATCCGAACCGATAAGGGACTTTACTACCTGTTGGAGAAAAATGGAATGGCCGCACGAATCGTTAGCGACGCAGAGATCGAGGACGCCATGCAAAATCCCCCCCAGGACACCCGCGCTAAGTTGCGAGGAGATTTTATTAAGCTGGCCAAGGAAAAAAATATCCATTATAACTTAGACTGGAGCTATATCCGAATCGGAAACCTCCTGGACGTTCGGGTGATGTGCGATAACCCCTTCCAAACTGAAAATCGCCGTATCACCGAACTTATGCGACTTATCGAGCGGTCTCGACCGGTCCGGAGAAGATTTTTCTTCTAAAGGCTTTATCTTATCCAGCCCACCATTCCTGAACGGCGCCCGAGAATCAATATGCTAGCCCCATGGAAGATCGAAGGGCTTCTCGGTGCTACCTGCTTGATCAACCCAAGATTCGACGCAAGAGAAAGGCCAGGACTTCAACCCCCACCCCATGGCCACAGATAATGTAAACATGAAGATCTTTGTTCCCCCTATCAAGTGCCAGGGTATAAAGACCAGGCTCGCTCGCTGGATCAAGGACCATGCCGAATTAAATGGGCAAGGTCGATGGCTGGAGCCCTTCACCGGTTCAGGAGTTGTAGGATTCAACGTACGTCCGCACCGCGCGCTCTTCTGCGACAGCAACCCCCATATTATCAATTTCTACAATGCCATAAAGGAAGGCCACATCACAGAATCAACGGCGAGGACATTTCTAGAAAAAGAGGGCGCCCTCCTATCCCAAAAAGGCGAGGCCCACTTCTATGAAGTCCGTCGCCGCTTCAACAAAAACGGCGACCCTTTTGATTTTCTATTTTTAAGTAGAGCCTCATTTAATGGGGTCCTTCGATTTAATAAGAAAGGCCACTATAACGTACCGTTCGGGCATAAAAAAGAGCGATTCTCAAGGGCTTACATTACCAAGATTACGAACCAGATTAAATATGCAGCGCGCGCGATCCGTCAGCATGACTGGACTTTCGTGTGCGCGGATTTCCGGGCAATTATCCCCCAGGCCACAAAGCTTGACTTTCTCTATTGCGACCCCCCCTATATCGGACGGCACACAGACTATTTCAACGCCTGGTCTGAGCGAGAAGAACAAGAGCTCTTTAACCTGCTCGCGCTTACTCCCGCAAAGTTCATTCTTTCAACGTGGCATAGCAACAAATACCGCCGGAATGAGGCATTAGACCGGTACGCCCATAAGTTCAATGTTTTCACAAAGAAACATTTTTATCATGTAGGGGCCAGTGAAGATCATCGCAATGCAATGTTAGAAGCCATAGTCCTTAATTACACCCCCACGCGCCACCGGGGGAAAACTCGAAAGGGAAAGGGTTGAAAGCTGAAGGTCGAAAGGTGGACCATGACCCTCAGGGGAAAACTCGAACCGGAGACCCGACCCCTCTCCCTCCCACGCTGTGGGAGGGGGGAGGTGGAGGGAAGACAAAGCGGCCCTTTCAACCTTCGGCGCGCAAGAAAGGAGTCATATGATTGA
>Ga0073934_10001988_pt1 | contig 45465 bp, 41 predicted proteins | sample LarsenN4metaG_FD_76834 | JGI IMG/M metagenome (GOLD analysis project Ga0073934, IMG submission 76834) | Hot spring sediment bacterial and archeal communities from British Columbia, Canada, to study Microbial Dark Matter (Phase II) - Larsen... ...
ACCTTGACACCGTATTCCAGCGCCTGTCGCTGGGCGTCCAGACCGGGAAAGGAGGGGAGCAGGGCCGGATGGATGTTCATGACCCGGTTCGGAAAGGCTTTCAGCAGGGTCGGCGTCACGATGCGCATGAAGCCGGCAAGAACCACCAGATCCACGGAGTGCTCGCGCAGTATTTCCACCAGCGCGCTGTCGTACGCGGTCCGGTCCGCATAGCTGCGGTGATCGAGGTGGTGTGCGGGGATGCCGTGCCGTGCGGCGCGTTCAAGTCCGAAGGCGGTGGCCTTGTTGCTGATGACGCAGACCACGCTGCCGTCAATGTCGCCGGCCTCGCACCGGTCAATAATTGCCTGCAGGTTGGTGCCGCTGCCGGATATGAGGACGCCGATTCGTATCTTGTCTCTGGTCATGCTCGCTCTCTTTGTCTGGAGGCTCTGTATTGCGGGCTCAGATCATGTCAACAGCTTCGGCGCCTGCATCGCACTTGGCGATCTCGCCGATGACGAAAGCTGTTTCGTGAAGTCCGGAGAGGCGTATCATGATGTCCTCGGTCTGGGCGTCAGGCACGACGAGCACCATGCCGATGCCGCAGTTGAGGGTGCGGAACATCTCGTTTTCCTCGATGTTGCCGGCCTGCATGAGCATGGTGAAGATATCCGGAGTCTGCCAGCTCCCCTTGGTGATGACCGCCTTGCAGCCGTGGGGGAGGACGCGCGGGATGTTTTCCAGAAGGCCTCCGCCGGTAATATGGGCGATGCCGTTGATGGTGAAGTCGCGCAGCAGGTTGAGGATCGATTTCACATAGATGCGGGTCGGCGTGAGCAGTTCGTCGGCAACGGTATTGCCGGTTTCCGGGATGATGCTGTCGATGGAGAGTCCCATCCGCTCGAAGATCACCTTGCGGGCAAGGGAGTAGCCGTTGGAGTGTAGGCCTGAGGATGCGAGGCCGATGAGCTTGTCGCCGACGGTTATGGATGAACCGTCGATGAGGTTGTCGCGCTCGACCACGCCGACGGTAAAGCCGGCAATGTCGTATTCGCCATCGGCATAGAAGCCGGGCATTTCCGCGGTTTCACCACCGATGAGGGCGCAGCCGGCCTGGACGCAACCGGCGGAGATCCCCTTGACGATGTCCGCCGCCTTTGCCGGATCGAGCCTGCCGGTGGCGAGGTAGTCGAGGAAAAAGAGCGGCTCCGCCCCCTGGACGACGATGTCGTTGACGCACATGGCGACCAGGTCGATGCCGACGGTGTCGTGGCGGTCGGCCATGAAGGCGATTTTCAGCTTGGTTCCGACACCGTCGGTGCCGGAGACGAGCACCGGGTTCTTGTATTTGCTGGAATTAAGGGAAAACAGGCCGCCGAAACCGCCGATGTCCGCCATCACTTCCGGCCGGGTCGTTGCCTTTACCAAAGGTTTGATCATCTTCACGAAGGTGTTGCCCGCGTCGATGTCAACCCCGGAGTCCTTGTAGGTCATGCGTTCATTACTCAAAACAGTTCCTCCTCTGAAATGGACAAAAAAATATATGCCATCAGGTGGGAAAAGTCAAACCTTTCCGGTCGGTACAAAGGTATTTACAAGGCTGCTCCCATCGCATATGATGCCGTCCATATGCCTGAAATAATGAGTGAAATAACCATCTGCCCCATGACGGCTGATGACCTTGACCAGGTTCTGGCCATAGAGCAGGCCTCGTTCCCCACACCCTGGCTGCGCCAGCATTTTCTCGACGAGCTGAACTCCCCCCATGCCTTCCCCCTGTCGGCCTTCGATGGGGATGGTCGTCTCATCGGGTTCATCTGCCCGATGCTGCTCCTGGACGAGGGGCATATCATGGATGTGGCCGTTGATCCCGTCTGCCGGGGAAAGGGGGTCGGCCGTCTCCTGGTGCAGCGGGTGCTGGACGACTGCCGCGCCAGCGGGGGCTCCTTCGTCTCCCTGGAGGTACGGGTCTCCAATACTGCCGCGATTGTCCTTTACAAGGGGATGGGGTTCGTCGAAACCGGCCTGCGGAAACGCTACTACAAGGATGGTGAGGATGCGCTGATGATGGAGTATGTCTTCACGGCCGGTTAGTTGCTTTTGTGTAAACAGTCTGCTATAAATCCATTTCCGGAATCCAGGATTTCCTATTACACGGTTGTAAAGGGGAGATTTCTCCATGCAGTTTCAATCCCAGGTTTTGTCCAACGTCGAAGTGTCTCCCGGTTACTTCAAGATGCGCATGACCGCGCCGCCTGCCGTTCTGGACGCCGTTTCCGGTCAGTTCGTCATGGTGAAGGTGAACCGGGCCATCGATCCGCTTCTGCGTCGTCCCTTTGGCATTTACGACATGGGGGTTTATGTTACCCCGTACACGGATTCGGGAACCCAGACATTCGTCGAGATTCTCTACAAGGTTGTCGGCAAGGGTACCGGCATGCTCTCCGACATGCACCAGGGGGATTACCTGGATATCATCGCCCCACTCGGAAAAGGCTTTGATCACGGCGATGAGGAAGATGAGAAAATCCTTGTCGGCGGTGGTGTCGGCCTTGCCCCCCTCTACCTTCTTGCCAAGGAGCTGGTGAAAGGCCATAAGGTACGACTCTTTGCCGGTGGCAGGAGCAAGGAGGACGTGCTCTGTATCACCGAATTCGAACGCCTCGGGGTGGAGACCTACGTGGCGACCGACGACGGCACCCTGGGGGACCGGGGTCTGGTGACCCAGGTGATGATGAAACAGCTGGCTGCCGGTACCAAACGGAAGCGTATCTTTGCCTGCGGCCCGTTCCCCATGCTCCGCGCGGTGGCAGGGATTGCCGAGGAGATGCAGGTTGCCTGTCAGGTTTCTCTGGAAGCATACATGGCCTGCGGCATGGGAGCCTGTCTTGGATGCGTGGTGAAGGGGGTCAACCACTCTACCGAAACCCCGGATTACCGCTGCGTCTGCAAGGACGGTCCGGTGTTTGACTCCACCGATCTGTCATGGGATTAGTCGCCGGCAGAGACCAATGCTGAAACCCCAGGCCTCCTGTTTTTGGATGCGTCCGGGGACTCTCCCTGCGTAAAATCTGCAATTGCGGCCGACTGTTTCCCCTTGATGGCCGTGGTCGTCGAGCGGGGTTTTTTCCCCACCGCCCCTTGGTTGTCTGTCGCCACACATTTTACTCCGGGAGAGTCCCCGGACGCCTGTTACATTGCAGGATGTTTCGACATATTAAAACCGAAAACCGACATCCCCGTGATGGAGTACATAAATGACCAAACCCAACATGTCCGTAGAAATCGCCGGCATCAAGATGCGCAACCCGGTCATGACCGCTTCCGGCACTTTCGGCTATGGCCGCGAATTTGCCGACTACATGGACCTTGAGTCCATCGGTGCCATGATTACCAAAGGGCTTTCCCTGAGGCCCAAGGCCGGGAACAACACCCCGCGCATCGTCGAGACGCCGGGCGGCATGCTCAACGCCATCGGCCTGCAGAACGTGGGGATCGATGCCTTTATCACCACGAAGCTGCCGTTCCTGCGCACGGTGAACACCCCGGTCATCGTCAACCTCTACGGCAACTCCCTCGAAGAGTACGGTGAGCTGGCCGCACGGATCGATGATATCGAGGAGGTGGCCGGCGTAGAGGTCAACATCTCCTGCCCCAATGTGAAACAGGGCGGCATCGTCTTCGGCACCGACCCGTCCGCCGCTGCCCAGGTGGTGGAACTGGTGCGCAACTCCACCTCCAAGCCGCTCATAGTAAAGCTTTCCCCCAATGTCACCGACGTGGTGAGCATGGCCAGGGCCTGCGTTGATGCAGGAGCCGAAGCGCTCTCCCTGATCAACACCCTCACAGGCATGGCAATCGACATCACCTCCCGCCGCCCGATCCTGGCAAATATCACCGGAGGCCTCTCCGGCCCGGCTATCAAACCGGTTGCCCTGCGCATGGTCTGGCAGGTCTCCCGGGCGGTCAAGGTGCCGCTCATCGGCATCGGCGGCATCATGAACGCAACCGATGCACTGGAGTTCATCCTCGCCGGTGCAACCGCCATCCAGGTCGGTACGGCCAATTTCCTCAACCCTGCAGCGGCCGAGGAGATTGCCGCAGGTATGGAGAGCTGGCTGGTGGAAAACCGGGTGAGCGACATCCGGGAGCTGGTCGGCGCCCTGAAGAGCTGATCTTTCGGGCTTATCAAGAGCCCCCACTCCGACGGAGAGGGCGGTCCGAATGTCCGGCTTCTTGACAACGGAGATGCTTCCCCTATGCTGTTGAGGAAAGCAGAGTGTGACCATTACCTGTGCGGAGGTCTGTTCATGAATGCAAAGTTCCTGCTGATTCCGTGTATCATTGTTCTGGCTGCGGCAGCACACGGGGCTGATCAGGAGATCGGCATCGAGAAGAAAGCCAGTTACATCATTGAGAAGCGGTGCACCGGATGCCACGGTGAGGAGCGGATCAGGGCTGCCTTTGACTCGGGCAGGGACATGCGTGCCATTCAGATGGACATGCAACGGCGGGGTGCAAAACTGAGCGGCAGCGAGCAGGAGGTGCTGGGAATCTACTGGAAGAAGAAACCGCTGCCAAAGTAGTGACTGTTCCATCCAGATCGTTTGAAATGTAAAAAGGGCGGGGATTTGATCCCCGCCCTTTGCTGTTGGATGATTGATATTGCCGGCTTATTCGGTCTTTTCCTCGATGCGAGGGAAGAGGGCTTCCGCCTTGGTGATGGAGGTGCCTGCTGCCAGGCGGCCCCAGGCGAGAGCGTCCGCGCTCGGAGCTGCTGTAGATCCGAGGTAGCCGAGCCCTTTGGCGGATGTGGCGGGCATGAACGCGGCGAGGAGTGTGTAGACCAGGCGCTGCGACTCTGCCAGGCAGTACATGACCGTAGCGAGACGATCTTTCTGGTCCGGGTCCTTTGCCAGGGTCCAAGGGGCTGTTTCATCGATGTACTTGTTGCCGGCGGAAATGATCTCCCAGATGCTCTGCAGCGCCTTGCTGAAGGCCAGATCCTCCATGTGGCCTGCCACGCTGCCGATCATGGCGACGCTCTTTGCCCGGTACGCGTTGTCGATTTCGCCCAGTTCTCCGCAGGGGGGCATGACTCCGCCGAAATATTTGTTGATCATTGCGGTAGTCCGGTTGAGCAGGTTACCCAGGTCATTGGCAAGGTCGGAATTGATCCGGTTCACCAGGGCCGAGTGGGAGAAATCGCCGTCCAGGCCGAAGGGGACCTCGCGCAGGAGGAAGTAGCGCACCGCATCAACGCCGTACCGGTCGATGAGCATGTTCGGCTCCACCACGTTCTGAAGGCTCTTGCTCATCTTCTGTCCCTCGACGGTCCACCAGCCGTGGGCAAAGACCTTCTTCGGCAGGGGGAGGCCCGCGGCCATGAGAAAGGTCGGCCAGTAGACGGCGTGGAACCGGAGAATGTCCTTGCCGATCAGGTGCACGTCAACGGGCCAGAAGCTGGCGAAATTGCCGCCTTTGTCCGGATAGCCGAGGGCGGTGATGTAGTTGGAGAGGGCGTCGAACCAGACGTAGATGACATGACGTTCATTTCCCGGGACCGGAATCCCCCAGTTGAAGGTAGTTCGTGAGACGGAGAGATCCCGCAGACCTTCCTTGACGAAGGCGAGGATTTCGTTGCGCTTGCTTTTCGGCTGGATGAAGTCCGGGTTGGCCTCAATGTGGGCAAGAAGCCGCTCCTGGTAGGCGCTCATTTTGAAGAAGTAGGACTCTTCCTTCAGTTTCTCCACAAGGCGGTTACAGTCCGGGCATTTGCCGTCGATCAGCTGGGTTTCGGTCCAGAAGGTTTCGCATGGGGTGCAGTACCAGTCCTCGTACTCGCCGAGATAGATGTCACCCTGCTGCATCAGCTGACTGAAAATGTGGGCCACCCCAACCTTGTGCCGTTCCTGGGTGGTGCGGATAAAGTCGCTGTACTCGATGCCGAGTTTGGCCCAGAGGGAATCGAACCGCTTCATGACCCGGTCGGCAAGTTCCAGCGGGGTCTCGCCAACGGAGTTGGCGGCCTTTTCCACCTTCTGGCCATGTTCGTCCGTCCCGGTGAGGAAGAAGACCCGGTCGCCCATCAGCCTGCGATAGCGTGCCAGCACGTCGCCGGCGAGCGTGGTATAGGCATGTCCGATGTGGGGAACATCATTGACATAGTATATGGGGGTGGTGACGTAGAAGTTTTTGCTCATGGTGTCTCCTTTGCTTTATCCGGTTTTCCCTTGCCGCCCCCCCGGTTACGGTTGCGATTGCGGCGGCGTCCCCCGCCGGGTTTTTCCTTGTCTTCCCGTTGCTGCTCGTCCTGTTTCGGTTGGGGGTGCTGCTTCTGCGGTGCCTGCTGCTGAGCTTGCCTGGGCTGTTGTTCATTACTTTTCTGCTGTTGCCCGTCCTGCCGCTGCGCGTCCCTTGGCTGACGCTGTTTCTGCTGCCCCTGTCGCTGACCCTGTCTCTGTCGCTGCAGATGTTTCGGCTGCTGCTCTGCGGCCGGTGATACGGGTTCCCCGGTTGGAGCGGCTTGTGTTTCATCCGTCGGTCCTTCATCCTTCAGGTCTTCCGGGGTGAGCAGCACCTCCCTGGAGTCGGGGGTGCGGACGGTGAAGTTGCGACCGAGGGTACTGACCTTGATGACTTCCCCCTCGGCCTTGCCGCATTTCACATGCTTGCCGCACTTGGGGAGCCCCTTGCGCAGCTCGCAGTAAGTGTCGAATTCGTAGCCGAGGCAGCAGAGGAGGCGGCCGCACTGGCCGGAAATCTTGGTCGGGTTGAGGGCCAGGTTCTGCTCCTTGGCCATTTTTACCGATACAGGAGCGAAGTCGCGCAGGAAAGAGGAGCAGCAGAGCTCCCGCCCGCAGATGCCTATGCCGCCCACGAGTTTGGCTTCGTCCCGTACTCCTATCTGGCGCATTTCGATGCGGGTGTGGAACTGATGGGCAAGGTCCTTGACCAGATCGCGGAAATCTATGCGGCCGTCCGCGGTGAAGTAGAAGATTGCCTTGCTACCGTCGAATACATATTCGACCTTGACCAGTTTCATCTCCAGATGCCGCTCGGCAATCTTGGCCTGACAGAATTCGAAAGTCTCCTTTTCCCGTGCGGTATTTCGCTCGGCCGCATCCAGGTCGGCCTGGTTTGCCTTGCGCAGGATCGATTTCAGGGAGTCGGGGGCCAGTTCGTCGGGGATCTGCATCGGCCTGGTGGCCACCAGCGCCATGCTCTTCCCCCGCTCGGTTTCCACAATCACCTTGTCCCCAGGGGAGAGGTCCAGCCCTCCCGAATTGAAGTCATAGAGTTTTTCAGCAGTATGAAACTGTACTTTTACGATGTTGATCAAAGTTCCTCCAGAGTGGGTATTGCCTGTATTTGTACTCAGACCGCCAGCTTCATGCTGAGAACGTCCAGTGCCAGCCGGACGTTCGCATTGCGCAGGATTGCCCCGCGGGTACGGCCGAGTTGTTCGATGTTATCCAGGATGGCTCTTTCGCTCCTCTTTTCCGTTTCTCGCTGCAACAGGGGGAGAAGGTCCCTGTTGACCACCCGGCCTGAACCGCCGCGAAGGAGCAGCATGTCCCGCCAGAAGCTGGTGAGCAGTTCCACAGCCTGGGTTGCCTTTTCCCGCTCCTTGTCGAACATCTCCCCGAGGGCGAACATCGGCAGCATATCCTGGCGGCTCAGCCCGCAGGCGGCAGTGATGATGGTGCTGCGGTTTGTCATGATATCTTCGTTGCAGAGGGCAAGCGCCCGGGCGATGCTGCCATCGGCCAGCGAAGCCGCAACCTGCGCGGTTTCGGCATCCGTCCCCCCTGCAATGAGAAAATTCTCGATCTCCTCCGTGGGAATGCCGGTGAAGAGAAGCTGCTGGCAGCGTGAGCGGATCGTCGGCAGCACGTTGTCCGTGGTGGTTGCCAGAAGGATCATCAGCGCGTTGCCCGGGGGCTCTTCAAGTGTCTTCAGGAGGGCATTGCCGGAGGACTGGTTCAGCCGGTCTGCGCCGTCGATGATGCAGGCCTTGCGGGGAGCCTCGTAGGGGCGGTAGGCCAGTTCCCGCTGCAGTCCCCTGACCTGATCGATCTTGATGAACTGGCCGTCAGGCTGGAGGAGATGCAGATCAGGGTGGCTGCCCGCTGCAAGTCTGCGGCACGACGGGCAGCTGCCGCAGGCATCTTCCCTGCCGCAAAAGAGGGCGGCGATGAATGCCTCCGCGCTCATCTTCCTGCCGGTCCCCTCCGGACCGATGAAGAGGTAGGCGTGGGCAATTCTTCCCGAGGAGACGATCCGCCGCAGGATTGCGATGCTCTTGCCGTGGCCGATGATATCCCGGAAGGACATCAGCTCCTCCTGCCGAGTCTTTCGGTGACCGAAGCAGTAATGACGGCGGCAATGCCTTCCATGCTGTCGTCTCCGTTGACCACGATGAATCGTTGCGGCTCCTCGGCCACGAGCGCGAGATAACCGTCGCGTACCCGCTGATGGAACTGACGCGACTCCAGCTCGAAACGCTCCTCGCGCGTGCTGCTTGTGTCTGCACGGGTGGCAGCCTCAATGCGGGCGCGGGCACGCTTCAGGCCGGTCTCCACGGCGCAGTCTATCAGTATGGTCAGGTCCGGACGACAGCCGGCAGTGGCCATGGTGTTCAGCTGTATGATGGTCGACCTGTCCAGTCCCCGGCCGTACCCCTGGTAGGCCAGGGTGGCGTCGGTGAACCGGTCGCAGAGGACGATCTCCCCACGATCGAGGGCAGGGGTGATAACTTCGCTGATATGCTGGGCACGGGCCGCGGCATAGAGGAGCAGCTCCGCGGTCGGAGTCATGGCCCTGTTATCCGCATCGAGCAGGATGGCGCGGATCTTGTCGGAAATGGGGCATCCGCCCGGCTCCCGCGTCAGGGTAACCCGGTGTCCCGCCGCTGCCAGTGCGGTTGAGAGCATCCTGATCTGGGTCGTTTTGCCGCACCCCTCGATCCCCTCGAATGTGATGAAATAAGCCATGTCGTTTGCTCCGGTTTAAATTAAAAAGTATATGAGAGAGGAATGAATTAATCAAGCCAAAATGCCTGAAATGACTCCATTGCTATTGATTATCCCGGGGGGGTTGGGTATAGTGAAAAATCGTGCTAATGAATCAGGATGATCCATACGTTACGCTTGAACAGGTAATCGGTTACCGCTTCCGTGACAGGCGTCTGTTGCAGGAGGCCTTGACCCACAGGTCCCGTGCCAACGAGTTCGGCGACGGTCTTCCCGACAACCAGCGTCTCGAGTTTCTCGGCGACTCCATACTCGGGTTCATCGTCGGCCACGAATTGTACCTCCGTCACCCCGACTGGAAGGAGGGGGAATTGAGCCGGTACCGTTCAGCACTGGTGGATGAAGAGAACCTTGCCCGGCTGGCCCGGGCCATGGATCTTGGCTCCCGTCTCGGTCTCGGCAAGGGTGAGGAGATGGGTGGCGGCAGGGAGAAAAAATCTCTCCTGGCCGATGCCTATGAGGCGCTCATGGCCGCTGTCTATCTGGACGGCGGGATGCAGGCGGTACAGCGACTGGTGCAGAGCCAGTTCGGTCATCTTCTTGCCGGCGGTGAACCCGCAACGCTCACCAGGGATTACAAGACGGAACTGCAGGAGCTCACCCAGGCACGGCTTGCCGTTACCCCCTGCTACGAGCTGCTGGAGTCGACCGGGCCTGACCACGAGCGGAGCTACCGGGTTGCGGTTCTCGTCAATGGTGCCGTGGCCGGCGAGGGGGTTGGACGGTCAAAGAAGGGGGCACAGCAGGCAGCCGCCCGAGAGGCTCTGGAGAAGCTCGGGTGAGCAGGCGGGTCATTGTGCCGTTTTTCATATCCCATCAGGGCTGTCCCCATCAGTGCGTCTTCTGTGACCAGCGTGCCATAACCGGCGTTTCCGGTCGCCTGCCGACGGCAGGGGAAATCGACCGGACGGTGAGAGACTGGAGTCGCTCCGCGCAGGCTGATTCCGTCGAGGTGGCTTTTTATGGCGGCACCTTTACCGCTCTCCCCGTCGAGCGCATGGAGCAGTTGCTTGCGCCTCTGCAGCCTCTGCTTCGCAGCGGCGCGGTGAGTGCCATCAGGGTCTCCACCCGTCCCGACGCCCTGGATGAGGGTATCGTCACCTTTCTCCGCACTTCCGGGGTGAGCCTGGTAGAGCTGGGGGTCCAGTCCATGGACGACACGGTTCTGTCCCGGGCCGGACGGGGGCATACCGCTGCCCAGTGCGAAGCGGCGTTCGCCATGCTCTGTGGTGCCGGATTAAGGGTCGGAGCGCAACTCATGCCCGGGCTCCCAGGGGAAACGCCGGAAGGTGCCATTGAATCGCTGCGCCGGCTTTTGCCGCTGCGGCCGGACCTGCTCCGCATCTATCCGGCAGTCGTGTTGAGGGGGACGGAGCTTGCCCGTCTCTATCGGTCCGGTATTTACCGGCCGCTCTCCATCGATGAGGCTGTCCGGATCTGCAAGGTGATGCTCCAGATGGCGGCCGTGGCCGGTGTACCGGTGACACGTGTCGGCCTGCACCCGGGCGATGACCTGACCTCAGGCGGCGAACTGCTGGCCGGGCCCTTTCACCCTGCCTTTCGCCAGCTGGCGGAGGGGGAGCGCTGGTACGACCTGCTCGCTGGCCTCTGCGCCGGTTTTGCCGAAGGTGAACTGCTGGAAATTCAGGTCGCCCCGTCCAGAATTTCGGATCTTGTGGGGCATAAACGGACCAACGTACGGCGTATCGAAGCATCGTACCCGATCCGATTGCGCCGGATACATGAAGACTCTTCTCTTGGCAGAGAAGACATTGTTGTCCAGGGGAAGTGCTTGTCAGCGCGTGCCAACCTTGTCAGGGACTTACGGTACAACAGTTCAATGATTGCAGTAAAGGAGAACACTTGACACAACAGCAGTTTCATTCCGGGTTTGCGGCCATTGCCGGCAGGCCCAATGTGGGGAAATCGACCCTTCTCAACGCCATCCTCGGCGAGAAAATCGTTATCACCTCGGACAAACCCCAGACGACGCGCAACCGCATTCAGGGGATTCACAACATTCCCGGCGGTCAGATCGTCTTTATCGACACACCCGGTGTTCACCGGGCAAAGTCCCGTCTGAACCGCTCACTGATGGATACGGCGCTCGAGGCGATTCAGGGGGTGGACGCGGTTATCTACCTGGTGGATGCAACCGCCTCGACTGCATCCGAAGCGGAGATGATGGCCGAGATCCTGGCCGGGGTGAGCGTTCCGGTCATTCTGGTGATCAACAAGGTCGATCTGGTGGAGAAGGAATCGCTTTTCCGTCTGATCGAAACGTACAGCAGGATGCACGATTTCTGTGAAATCGTCCCCCTTTCCGCCCGCAAGGGGGATGGTGTCGAGCGACTGGTGGAGCTCGTCTGCCGGCGGCTCCCGCCAGGGCCCGCCTATTTCCCGGACGACATCCTCACCGATCTGCCAGAGCGGTTCGTGGTGGCGGAGATGGTACGGGAGAAGGTCTTTCGCCTGACCCGCGATGAAATTCCCTACTCGGTGGCCGTTCAGGTGGAGAGTTTCAAGGAGCGTCCCGAGAGCGGCGTCATTGCCATCAGCGCGACCATCATCGTCGAGCGGGATTCCCAGAAGGGTATCATCATAGGCCGCCGGGGGGAGATGCTGAAGCGTATCGGTACAGCCGCCCGGCATGAAATAGAGCGTTTTCTCGCTGGAAAGGTTTTTCTGGAGCTGTTCGTCAAGGTCTCGAAGGACTGGAGTGACAATGCGCAGAAATTGAAGGAGTTCGGATACTGATGAGACCAATTGTAGCCATTGTCGGCCGCCCCAACGTGGGCAAATCGACCCTGTTCAACCGTCTTATCGGGGAGCGCAAGGCGATTGTCGACGACATGCCGGGGGTGACCCGCGACCGTAATTATGCAAATGTGGACCGATTCGACGTGCCGTTCACCCTCATCGATACCGGCGGCTTCGAGCCGGTCAGCCAGGAGTTGCTGCTGCAGCAGATGCGCACCCAGTCCCAGCTCGCCATGGAGGAGGCCGACGTTATCATCTTCCTCATGGATGGCCGTTCCGGTCTGACCGTGGCTGACCGGGAAGTGGCTGCCATGCTCCGCAGGATGAAAAAGCCGGTTTTCTACGTGGTCAACAAGGTTGACGGCGACAAGGTGGAAGCATTGGCATCGGAGTTCTATGCCCTGGGGGTTGACACGTTCCATACCATATCCGCCGCCCATAACCGGGGGGTCGGTGACCTGATGGATGAGGTGACGGCGGCATTCCCGAAAAACGACGCCCCGGACGACGATGCGGACCTGACCAGAATCGCGGTTGTGGGCAGGCCGAACGTGGGAAAGTCATCCCTGGTGAACCGTCTGCTCGGTTTCGAACGATCGGTGGCCAATCCGGTTGCCGGAACCACCAGAGACTCCATCGACACCCTCTTTACCTGCAACAAGAAGCGCTACATGCTGATCGATACGGCAGGCATCAGGCGAAAGGGGAAGGTTTCCCTGAAGATCGAGACCTACAGCGTTGTCGATGCCCTGCGCAGCATCGAGCGGGCCGACGTGGTGCTGATCGTCATAAACGCCGAGGAGGGGGTGACCGAGCAGGATACGAAGATCGCCGGGTATGCCTACGAGGCGGGGCGGTCGTGCCTGTTCGTGGTCAACAAGTGGGACGCCGTTGCCAAGGATAACAAGACGATCGGCAAGTTTGTCGACCGGATACGGACCGATTTCAAGTACCTGTCCTTTGCGCCGATCGTCTTCGTCTCGGCCAAGAGTGGTCAGCGTACCGGTACCATTATGTCCGAGGTGGAGAAATTGATGGTGCAGTATACGAAGAGGGTATCGACCGCCGACCTGAACCGGGTATTCAAGGAGGCGGTTGAATCCCACCATGCTCCCCTTGCCTCCGGCCGGAGGGTCAAGTTCTACTATGCGACCCAGGTTGCGGTCAAACCCCCGTCGTTCGTCATCTTTACCAACCAGCCAGAGGGTATCCATTTTTCCTATGATCGTTATCTGGCCAACAAGCTGCGGGAGGCTTTCGACTTTACCGGAACCCCCATCAGGCTGATGTACCGTGGCCGTGAGCGGTCCAGGGAGTAGTGCCGCTTTTGCGATGAATCGCCGCAATTTTGATTTAATGTTGTAATTAAGCCGTCATAATTCTTTACCTGATGGGTTCTCTCGGGTATTATTAATCGATTTTTTCGGCGTTTTCGTGAAGGGGGATGATGGTTGAGTCTCGTCGGTAATCTGGCAGACCTGGGTCTTGGCGAAATACTGCAGATCGTCAGTCTCAGCAGGAAATCGGGAATCCTTACCCTTCAGAGCAGGGGAAGGCAGGGGACTGTCGTCTTCCGTTTCGGTCAGGTCATTCGTGCGACTTCCAGTACGATCCGCTATTTCCTCGGCGAGGAGTTGCTGAAACGGGGCGTTGTTGATGAGGAGTGTCTGAAAAAGGCCCTGCAGGCGCAGCAGGCAACAGCCTACAAGGAACGCCTCGGTCCCATTCTCATCCAGAAGTTCAGTGTCCCTTTGGAAAAAATCGAGGCCGTTGTCCGGGAGCAGATCGAGAAAGTGGTCTACTCTTTTTTTTCATGGGACGAGGGGAACTTTGAGTTCGAGCTTCAGGAAGATGTTGAAGCGATTGATGACTCGAAGATAGATCCGTTGCAGTTCATGCTGGAGCAGGGTCTGAACCCCCAGTTCCTGGCCATGGAAGGTACCCGGATCATCGACGAAATGCGTCACCGGGGCGACGTTCCTGAAGAGATACCGGCTGAGCCGGTTGCCGAAGAGCCTGACATCGCCTTCAACCTGGTCAACCAGGAACCGCCGGAAGCTGTTGCTCCTGAGGCGCGGCCGGGTCTGAAAGGTGAGCTGGTCCTGGTGGAGGACGACGATCAGATCCGTGATTTTCTGGTCGAACTGTTGGCCGGGAGCGGGTACGAAGTGTTCTCGTCATCCGGCAGCGAAGAGGCCCTGATTACGATCGATACCCACTATCGTGACGGGAAAAGGCCGTGTGTGCTGCTGGACCTGATAATGCCGCGCATGGACGGTTCGGGAGTACTTGGAGGACTGGAACTGCTGGAACTGCTCTACAGCAACTTTGCCGAGTTGCCGGTTGTGGTCATGTCCGATTACCGCAACAGCGATGCGGAGCGGCGAATCAGGGAGATAGGCGCCGACTTCATCATGAAGCCGCGTCGTGGCGAGCTTGCCGACGGACAGGTTGCCCAGTCGTTCAGTCTCAGGATTGTCGAGGCGCTGCAGGGGGTCATCAGCGGCACCAGGCTGGTAACCGAGGTTGAGGATGTGAACCTTGGTGATGAGTTGCGGCTCGAATTCGGCGAAATTGGTGGCCAGCCTTCGTCGACCGTTGTGCCCAGCACCGGAATCTCCATGCTGCGCGGCATGCTCGAGGAGTTGAACGACCCGGCTCTTGGGGGGGGCGTCATCCTCCTGCTGCTCCGCTTTGCGGCCGAGTTTGTCAACCGGGCCGTGATTTTCCTGGTCAAGGAGAAGGAGATCGTCGGCGTCGGCCAGTTCGGCGTCGTCCTGAAGGGGGGGGCGGCGGACGACGTGATCAGAAAGTTGAAGATTCCACGGGGGGAAGAGTCCCTCTTCTCCGGGGTACTTGAGAACCATCTTCCGGCAAAACATATTCCCAGGCCAAGCGTGTGGAACAACCATCTGTTTGACAAGATAGGTGGTGTTCCGGATGAAATATTCCTCGGCCCGCTCCTCAGTGAAGGCGAGGTTGTGGCCATACTCTACGGGGACAATTTCCCGGATAAAAAACCGATAGGCGATACGGATTCACTGGAGATTTTTCTTTCACAGGCCGGCCTTGCCATGGAAAAGGCGCTGCTTGAGCAGAGGCTTGGTGCCCTGTCAACCCCGAGGAAATGAGACGGTATCAGGGCTCTTGCAAGGTCATTATGGTTACGGAGTCGTATCAGATATGGGTAAACAAATCAATTTAATCAGTTATCTTCCGGAGGGGGTATGAGGAGAATTCTTGTAACCGAGGACTCTGCTACCATGCGCTCGCTGCTTGTCGCCACCATTGAAGCTTCGGGAGATTATGAGGTGGTGGAGGCGGCAAGCGGATTCGAGGCATTACGGCTGCTCCCGAGGGAACGGGTCGACCTGATCATAACCGACATCAATATGCCGGATATCAATGGTCTTGAGTTGATAAACTATGTCCGCAAGAGCGAAACCTACCGCAATACCCCCCTGTTCATAATCTCTACCGAGGGGCGGGAGAAGGATGTGGAGAAAGGGCTTACCCTTGGCGCCAACGAGTATCTGGTCAAGCCGATTGACCCGGCACGGCTTCAGGAGTTGATCAGGAAGTATATCGGTACTGCTCCAAACTAGGATGATCGTCTTTTCCTCGCATGAATGGAGAGCCCAATGGCAGAAGCGAATGATATTTCAGGTAAGGCAGTAAAGGATTTCCTTGCCGAGGCGGAAGAGATTCTGGATCAGCTCTGCGCAGACCTTGGCATCATGAGCGACGGAATCGACACCGGTGAGTGCGACCCTGACTCTCTCAATTCCGTATTCAGGGGGGCACATTCCCTCAAAGGGCTGGCCGGCATGTTCGGGTTTGCCGGCATTCAGGACCTGGCGCACAACATGGAAAACCTGCTCGACTCCCTCCGCCTCGGTAAGGTTGATCTCGGTTCCCACGTCATGAACGTGCTGATGGATTCCCTCGAAGCCCTCGGTACGATGATCAGGAACCTGGGGGAAGGTGGCGCGGAAGAGCCCGCACTTCAGCCGCTGCTGAAACGGATAAACGACTGTGTCACCAACAGCGGCGGACTCGAAAGCGATTCCGTGCTGGCCTCCCTGGACATTCCCGCATCCATGATCAATGCCCTGACCGAGTATGAAGAGCACAGGCTGCTGGAAAATATCAAAAAATCGCGAAACATATTCTCGGTTCTGGCATCGTTCAGTCTGGCGACGTTTGACCAGGATCTGGCTGAACTCACCGATTCCCTGAAGAAAAACGGAGAAGTAATCAGTACGCTGCCGAGTGTCGGCTCCAATATGGAGTCTTCCATCGATTTCGAGATCCTTTTCGGTTCAGCAAAGGGGCTTGAAGAAGTTGCCGCTCTGGTCGCAGAAGCCAATGCAACTGCCAGGTGGGTCAATGCAGGCGCCGGAACCCCCCGGAAGACAGCCGGGGAGGCAGTGGCAGCCAAACCGTTGGTAATTGAAGACGCCTTTCCTGTACCGGTTGAAACAGACGAGGCTCAGGTGCCGTCCGGTGGGGCTGAAACCGGCATAACGGCAAAAAGCATGAGCCGTACCGTTCGTGTCGATATCGGCAAGCTGGACGATCTGATGAATATTGTCGGCGAACTGGTCCTTTCTCACTCCACCATAAGTGACATCGGCGAGAAAATGCGCAAGGCGGGGTACTCTACCATGTTGGCGGAGCTGCTCAAGGCTGCCAAGGGGCTCGAGCGAAAGTTGAACGAGTTGCAGAAGGGAGTCATGGAAATCCGCATGATTCCGGTCGGCCAGCTCTACGAAAAGATGGGGCGCATTGTCCGCAAGATCTCCAAGGAGCAGGGGAAAAAAGTCGATCTGCGCCTGTTCGGCGCTGACACCGAACTGGACAAGCTGATCATGGAGGATATCGCCGACCCGTTGATGCACATAATCAGGAATGCCATAGACCACGGAATCGAATCTCCCGAAGAGCGGCGCAACTCCGGCAGGAGCGAACGGGGTGCCATCAGGCTCTCCTCCTATCAGAAGGGGAACCATGTTGTCATCGAGGTGGAGGACGACGGGCGCGGTATCGATCTGGACAAGGTCAAGCGGAAGGCTATCGAGAAGGGTCTCATCCCGCCCAACGACACCCTGACCGACCGGGAGGCTGTAGAGCTGATTTTCCTTCCCGGATTCTCCACCAGTGACAAGGTGAGCGAAATATCAGGCCGTGGCGTCGGCATGGATGTGGTCAAGAACAATATTGCAGCGGTCAGCGGCATGGTCGATGTGGAGAGCGTCCCGGGGCAGGGGAGCAGAATGACCATCACGCTGCCGATTACCCTGGCTATCATAAAGGCGCTGATCATTTCGACAGCGGGGCGCTACTACGCCTTGCCGATAACATCGGTTCTCGAGTCGATCATGATCGAGTCGACCGACATTCTGACCGTCGAACGCAAGGAGGTCATTCAGCTGCGGGAGAATACCCTTCCCCTGTTGCGTCTGAACAGATTTTTCCAGCTCAATGGCGAACAGGAATCGGAAAATGTTTTTGTCGTTGTTGTCGGCGTTGCCGACAAACGACTTGGTATTGTGGTTCATGAACTCATGGGGCAACAGGATATTGTCATCAAGACTCTCGGACCGGTTTTCGAGGGGGTCAGGGGGGTTTCCGGCGCAGCCGACCTGGGTGACCAGAGAACGATCCTTGTGCTGGATGTTGGCGGTATAATCAGCGAGGCCACCAAGGGTGGCTGTCAGGTTTGATGCATATGTACAAGGATTTCTACAGACTGCGCGAGCGCCCGTTCAGCAAGACGCCGGACCCCAGATTTCTCTACCTCAGCAAGGGGCACAGGGAGGCGCTTGCCCGGCTTCAGTACGTGATCGAGGAGCGGGAGATGGCCTTGTTGACCGGTGAAATCGGCTGCGGCAAGACCACCCTTTCACGGGCACTCATGGACAGCATGGGTGACAGTTGCCGCTTCTGCTTCATCGTCAATCCCCGGCTGAATGCCCTGGAGTTTCTGCGCAGTATCGCACGTTCTCTCTTGCCGACACCTCCGGCAGAGGAGAAGGAGGGCCTGCTCAATCAGATTGCAGATGCCCTTTATATGCTCCATAATGAAGGAGTATGCCCGGTCGTTATCATTGACGAAGCCCAGCTTATCTCCGAGGGTGAGATTTTTGACGAAATCAGACTGTTGACCAATTACCAGCTTGACGATATGAATCTGTTGAGTGTCATACTCATGGGGCAACCGGAGCTGAGAAACATGCTGGCCAACCCTCGTTTCGAGCCGCTCAAACAGAGGATTACCATGCATTACCACCTTGCCCCGCTGGAAATGGATGATATTCTGGATTACCTCGACTATCGGCTCGAAGTGGCAGGTGGAGCCTCGGGATTGTTCACTCCTGACGCGGTACAGCGTATTTTCGAGCTTTCCGGCGGAGTACCCCGCAGGATCAACCTTCTGGCTACCAATGCAATACTGGAGGGGTATGGCCGGGACGCAGCCATGCTCGATGGCGCCATTATCGACTCAGTTGCTTCGGAACTGTTAATCTGAACTGGATAGGGGTTATGAATCTAGCCGAGATACGAAAAAAGGCGGTTGAAACAAGGAAACCGGATGATCGTGATGTCAGTCACGCAGGAGAGCCGATCAGCGGTGACTCAGGCGGGTCCGAGGTGCCGGTCCCGTTGTCCGGCATTGGCATGGGGGAGCTGATCGGAGAAACATCGGAGTTCGATTTCTTTCCGGATGCCGGTGAGGATGAGTCTTCCTGGCCGGATTCATTCGAGGCGGACTCATACATGGTAAACGATGAAATGCCCCATTCGGGCGATGGCCAGGCCGAGCCCGTGCTCGATTTCGCGGAGACAGCGGCCGGTCTTCCGGAACAGGAAATTGAACTGCCGCAACACAGCACCCCTCCAGAGCCTATCCGGATCGCTCCCGTCTCCCATGTGGAGCCGGCGTCAGCGCCGGTCCGTCATCCCGCATATGATCCACTCTCCATCCTTCTTGCCGGGCGACAGGCTGCTGCGGAAGGAGCGGAACTGCAGGCCGAAGAGGAGTTGGATCAGGCTTCGGATGAGGTAGAAGAGTATCTTTGTTTCAAGGTTGCCGACGAAGAGTATGCCCTGAGTATAATGGCCATCAAGGAGATCATCAAACCGCGGGAAGTGACCGAGGTTCCGCGAATGCCCGGATTTGTCTCCGGAGTCATATCGCTTCGCGGCATCATCATCCCCATAATGGACATGCGTCTTCGTCTGTCGTTACCGGTCAGGCAGGCCACCGGCCGGGAGAGAATTCTCGTTCTGAAGACTTCAAGCGGACTCTGCGGTGTTCTCGTTGACGAAGTCATCCAGGTAGTCAGGATCGGCAGTTCGGCAATCGAGGGGCCACCGGCAATACTGGACGGGGTTGACAGGGAGTTTGTCATGGGACTTGGCCGCCACGACAACCGGATGCTGATATTGCTTAACCTTGAGAGTATACTTGATCTTAATGTCCACTGAACCCGGCAATACTTACCGGCTTCCAGCCATCTACTGCAATAATGGAGAGTCATGTCATGTCAAATAACCGTATATTGATCGTAGAGGATGAAGAAAGCCTGCTCAAACTGGAAAGCATACTCCTTACCTCAAGGGGATACCAGGTCAGGGGGGTGACCGACGGGGTGGCGGCTCTCAAGGAAATTTCCGAAAACCGTCCTGACCTCGTTCTGCTTGACATCATGATGCCCGGAATCGATGGATTCGAGGTCTGCAGAAGAATCAAGGAGGACCCTGCTACCATGGACATCCCGGTTGTGATGCTCACGGCAAAGAAAAGCAGCATGGATCAGGCACGGGGGGCGCAGGTGGGAGCGGATGCCTATATCACCAAGCCGTTCAAGTCGGTCAAGATCATGGAAGTAATTGACGGACTGCTGCAGCCCAGGTAGTTTGGTGAATTTGAACAGCGAGCGGAAGAGGGGCGTCAATGACCGGTACCATAACTGAAATCCAGGTGGCCTGTTTCAAGCTGATGGATGATCTCTATGCAGTCGATATAATGAGAATCAATGAGATTATCCGTCCTCAAAAACTGACGGTTCTTCCCAAAGCCCCATCATTCATCGAAGGTGTTATTAATCTGAGGGGAACAGTGATTCCCGTTGTGGATCTGCGCAAGCGGTTCGACATGCCTTCAAGATCGTCAACCGCATCCACGCGGCTGCTGATACTCCGTATCTCCGGTCAATCGGTGGGTCTTGTCGTCGATGATGTCACCGAAGTGATTACCGTGCCGGTCAAGGATATCAAGTCCCCCCCCGCGGTATCCGACGGGATGGCGGTTGACTACTTGCTGGGTGTATGCCTTTCCGGAGATGTCCTCGTCATGATGCTGGATATTGATAAATTGCTGACAATTAATGAAGTCAAGGCGTTGGAGAGTCTGGCCTAGATTGCATCCGGCAATCCGGTCAGAGAATGGAGTTCTATGCTTATCTGTTGTCCTGTCTGCAAGACCAGATTCCGACTGAATGAGCAGAAAATCAGCAATGCCGGGGTCAGATTGCGTTGCAGCAAGTGCAGCGCAGTCTTCCGTCTTGCCGCCGATAGCGATGTACGCTCAGGCAAGATGACGGTGCTGGTCGCCCATGAGAGCAGGGAATTCTGCAACGCTGTGCGAAAGGTGCTCGCGCCCGAACCCTTTACCGTCATCTCTTCCCATGATGGCAAGGAGACCCTGGATATCACCACGAAACTGCTGCCGGACGTGGTGTTGCTCAACGTTGCCCTGCCGACCCTCTATGGTTTCCAGGTATGCGAGGCGCTGCGCAGCGACCCGAGAACCCGCGGCATAAAGATCATTTTGCTGGCTGCCATTTACGACAAGACCAAATACAAGCGCTCTCCACAGACCCTGTACGGTGCGGATGACTACATAGAACAACACCACATACCGGATGCACTGGCAGGGATGATTTATCGGCTTGCTGCCGAGGCGAAACCGCTCGAAGCGGGACAGAACGGACTTTCACCGGTTGAAAAGGTTGTAGCGACGGCTCCGGATCGCTTGACCCCCGCGGAGGCTGCCAGTCAGGAGCAGGCAAGGAAAGCTCTGCGTGATCATCACCTGCATGAGTCCGATAATGGCGCGTTGGAGGCTGCGGAAGCGGCGCGGCAACTGGCACGGAGCATCGTCTCCGACATCTCACTGTATCGTGAGGTGGAACTGGAGCAGGGATTGAGAACCGGTAATCTCGAGCAGTATCTTGGCAACGAAATCAGGGATGGTCGATCCATCTACGAAAGCAGGTTGTCGTTAGCGGCCGGAACCGATATTGACTATTACGAGCAGGCGTTGAACGAGTTTTTTGAGCAGAAAAAGAGGGAACTTGGAATCTGATGGGATTGGGGTGTTTCGTGGAACCGATTGAAGACCTGCAAATACGGCTTGCATCTGCTGATGAGGAGGAGAGGCGGGTTGCCGTGCGTGCTCTGGCCGGTTTCCCGATTCAGAGGGTACGGGATCTGGCCTTTGCGGCCCTTGGGGATGACAGCTGGAGAGTAAGGAAGGAAGCGGTTGATCTCATCCTCTCCTATTTTCCTGGAGCGGCACTGGCAAAGGATCTCATCTCCCTGTTGTCCGTTCAGGGAAATGTCGGTTTGCGAAATTCGGTAGTCGAGGTTCTCCAGACCGTCGGTGTTCCGGTGTTGCCGAACCTGGTGGAAACCCTGGGGCATGAAGACCCGGGGGTCAGAAAATTCATTGTTGATATAATGGGCGGTATCGGAGACCCCTCGGCGGTACCGGAACTGTCCGCGGTTCTGAACGACCCGGACCCCAATGTTGCGGCTGCGGCTGCTGAAAGCCTCGGCATCATCGGCGACGGTAAGGCGCTCCCCCATCTTCTCGAGGCTCTCGCACGGGATGAACTCCTGATCAGATATGCGGTTCTGGAAGCGCTGGTGAAGATTGGCCGCCCCGTTCCACTTGATGTGATCACGCCACTGGCTGCAAATCCGCTCCTGAAGAAGGCACTTTTTGAGTGCATCGGCATCGTGGGTGATTGCGGGGCTGTTCCTCTGCTGGCCGAAGGCCTTCGGGACCGGGCCAGAAATGTACGCGAAGCCGCGCTGGTTGCCCTCGAATCGATCAGATGCCGCTCTGGACGTCAGGATGTGGAGGGTAAGATCGATCCTTCTCTCCGGTTGCTTGCAGGTACTGATGCAGTGGAGCATCTGATGGCGATGCGCGAAAGCAGTGACAAAAGGATTAAGGCCGCGGCCATATCCATTCTGGGCGCTGTCGGTGATATTCGAGCCCTGGATGTTTTCCTGCGCGAGTACCGTGATGAGAACATGCAGGATGTTTCACTGAAGGCCTTGCGGGAAATGGGGCCGAAGGCAGGGGAGGGGCTCTCAAGGTTTTTCGCCGCTGGAGATGATGAAACCCGCTGTATCATTGCCCATATTTCCGGGGAGCTGCAGTTGCCGGAGTGTGCAACAATCGCCGCGGCGGGCCTGCACGACCAGGTACCCATGGTCAGGGCTCTTTCAGCCGAAGCCATTGGCAAGTCTGCGATGACCGGATTGATCCCCGAGGTTATCTCCCTGCTTGATGACACTTCGGCGGAAGTTCGTCGCAGGGCTGTCGGCGCACTGGTCCGGTTGGCTTCCGTGGCACGTGATGATGTAGCGGCTTCGGCGAAACAGCTTTCCGAGTCGGGGAACCCGGAGTGCCGGCTTCAGTCGGTGCGGTTGTTTGCCGCCCTGCGCGATGTCGGTCATCTCATGTTGCTGAGCAAGGATGAGGACCCCCGTGTCCGTCGAGAAGCCGTATCCTGTCTCGGTGAGTTACGTTCTCCGGAGAGTGAAGGCAGATTGACGATGGCGCTTGCCGACGAGGATCCGGACGTTCGTATCGCCGCGGTTACCGCTCTCGGCTGGAACGGGTTCGCCGATGAAGCCGGTTCTCTTCTGCTGGCCCTCAACGATCCGTCACCACGTGTCCAGGTCGCGGTGCTGAAAAGTCTGGGACGACGTCAGCAGCAATCGGCAATGAAGAGCATCATTCGAGTTATCGCGAGTTCTTCCGGGATGCTTCTCATATCGGCACTGCAGGCTGCATTCCAGATTTCACCGTCAGAGACACTCCCGTATCTGCTCAGTGCCGAGGGCGATCCGGATCCCGAGGTAGCCAGGGTTGCCAGGGGGCTGATACAGAGCATGGCGGAAAAGGACTGATGCTCTTTTTTGGTGATACTGACATAAAAATGAATGATGATGAGTTCCGGTTGGTGCGGGATCTCATCTATGATTACAGTGGTCTTTACTTTGCAGAAGACAACCGGTTCCTGCTGGAGCGACGTCTGTCCCCCCGGTTGTCCCAGCACCAGTTGTCCACTTTTCATGAGTATTATTATTACCTGAGATATGATATCAACAAGGAGCAGGAACTTTCCGATATCATGGATGTCCTGACGACCAACGAGACCTACTTTTTCCGGGAGGCATTCCAGCTCAGGGCATTTTCCGAGGAGATTCTCCCTGAAATAATATCGGTAAAAAAATCAAAGGGTGACAGAAGCCTCAGAATCTGGAGCGCCGGTTGCTCCACAGGTGAGGAGCCGTATACGATTGCCATGCTGCTGCTCGAGTATCCTGAGCTTACAGGCTGGGATATCGAGATTGTCGGCACCGATATAAGCCAGCGAGTTCTGCACCATGCCCGCAAAGGTGTTTATGGGAACGCGTCTTTCCGGGTTACCGACGAGAAGTTCAAGGGCCGCTACTTCCATGAGCAGGACGGGGGATTCAGGATAGCAGACCGTGTTCGCGGCCTGGTCACGTTCAGCCGTCTTAACCTCTATGACCAGAGCCGCTTTCTTTTTCTGGGTAAAATGGATATTGTCTTTTGCCGCAACGTTATAATCTACTTTGATCAACTGGCAAAAAAGAGGGTCATTGAACAGTTTTTCACTACCCTTAACCCCGGAGGATTTCTACTGCTTGGACATTCCGAGTCACTTATGAACATCACCACGTCTTTCAGGCTGCGCCATTTCAGGAATGATATGGTCTATGAGAAACCTTTCCGGAGCGGAGAGATGACCATATGAGAACGGTGCGTGTGCTGGTCATAGACGATTCCGCGTACAGCAGAAGGACGATTATCAAGCTCCTTGAAGAGCTTCCCGGAGTCGAGGTTGTCGGGTATGCGGCGAATGGTGAGGAGGGGTTGCGCAAGGTCATTGATCTCCGTCCCGATCTGGTAACCCTTGATCTTGAGATGCCCGGCATGGACGGGTTTACCCTGCTTCGCATCATCATGAACGCCTGTCCGACGCCGGTCATTGTCGTTAGCTCGCAAAATGAAGATGAGCGGGTTTTCAAGGCAATGGAACTGGGAGCAGTCGACTTTGTTGCCAAGCCGGGGCGGGTTATTTCCGAGCAGTTGCTTGAAATACGTGACGAGCTTCAACAGAAGGTGTTAAACGTATTCAATCTGAATCTGCAGGGGCTGAAAGTCAGGACCAAGATGGCGATACAGGAGGACAATCTCCCGGTTCGCAAGTTGGCCAGGCTTCCCAAGGGGGGGATACAGAAATTCGAACTCCTGGCAATCGGCTCATCCACCGGGGGGCCTCCAGCGCTGCAGAAAATTCTTTCCCAGCTGCCCGGCAACCTGCCGTTCGCGGTGATGATTTCGCAGCATATGCCGGCGGGGTTCACCAAGGCATTTGCCGAAAGGTTGAACAGGATGTTTCCGTTCGATGTGCATGAAGCCATTGATGGCGAAATCATCAGGCCAAATACGGTCCATATCGCTCCCGGCGGTTTGAACATGATCGCCGTTCAGCTCAAGGAACAGAATATCATCAGGATCAAGACCCCTTCCAAGGATGACAAGTATACCCCTTCGGTCAATGTCATGTTCTCATCGGTTGCCAAATGCTTCGGCAGCAGAGCCCTTGCGGTTGTCCTCACCGGCATGGGAAATGATGGCAGGCAGGGGGTTGTGAACATCAAGGAGGCTGGCGGGGGGGTACTGGCAGAGTCCGAAGAGTCGGCGGTCGTCTTCGGAATGCCCAGGGAAGCCATTGCAACTGGTGTTGTTGAAAAAGTTGTACCCCTGGACCGGATGGCGGGTACTATTATGGAATTCTGTGGTTTTTCCGCAGCTAAAGCATGACAGGAGGTTGTGATGTCCATAGATGAAGAGTCAGGATACCGAGGCAAGGCGGAAGAGTTCCTTCAGGTGTTCAAGAAGGGGGCCGAATTCACCCAGGATCTCCTGCGTGAAAACGAGCGCCTGCGTTACCGTGTACTGGAGCTGGAGAACGCACTGGGGGGGGGCGCCGCAGGCGGTGGTGGTCAGGAGAGTCAGGTTCTCATGTCTCGCATCAAGGAGCTTGAGCAGGAGAAACAGGACATCCTTGACCGTATCAGGCAGATTGAGGATGAAAACCAGGATTTTGCCAACCGTTACGTCGAGATAGAGGCTGAGAACAATAACCTGGCCAACCTGTATATCGCCAGTTACCAGCTTCATTCGACGCTCGACTTCAAGGAAGTTCTGCAGATCATCATGGAGATCGTCATCAACCTCATCGGCGCGGAAGAGTTCGCCCTCATGCTGCTCGACGAAAAGACCGGCGATCTTCAGGCGGTAGCCTGCGAGGGGCTTGACCGTGACGAGATTCCTCCGGTGAAACTGGGGAGCGGCCTGATCGGACAGACCCTGCAGAGCGGCGAGAGTTATTTTGCCGATGATATGGACGGGTACAAGCGGGATATCCTCAGCCCCATGGTCTGTGTGCCGTTAAAGATAAAGGATCATGTGATCGGTGTTCTCGCAATCTACAAGCTCCTGCTGCAGAAGGACAAATTCGCCCAGGTTGATTACGAGCTCTTCACGCTGCTGGCCGGCCATGCGGCTACTGCCATTTTCGGAGCCAGGCTGTATTCCGATTCGGAGAGAAGACTTTCCACCATACAAGGTTTTCTCGACCTGTTGACCAAATAGTCATAAATTGTAAATAGCTCGGAGGGGTTATGGCAGATTTTAACATACTGATAGTGGAAGATTCGCCGACGATGAGACAGCTCATCTCCTTTGCCCTGAAACGGATCAGGGGGGTCAGGATCGTGGAAGCCGGTGACGGTGTTGATGGCCTGAAGAAAATTTCTGCGGAAAAGTTCGACATGATATTCACGGATATCAACATGCCGGTCATGGACGGTCTGAAGCTGATCAGTCTTGTCCGTGATGACACCAATCACAAGGGGGTGCCCATCGTCGTGATTACGACCGAAGGTGCCCAGGAGGACCGTCAGAGAGCTCTGGCACTCGGGGCAAACGACTATATAACCAAGCCTATTCAGCCGAACAGGATTCTTGACGTCGCGAAACAGTTGTTGAAAATTGTATGAAAGGTTCGAGTCCAAGGAGATTTGAGTGAGACGCTTCTGGCTGCATGCACTTCTTCTGGTGTGCCTGCCCGTTCTGCTTTACGCAAAAGACTTTAAAAACGCCACGATCAAGACAGCCACCGTGGGGAATGTCCCGTTTCCGCACGACCCTCATCTGAAAAAACTGGGGAACAACTGCACCCTCTGTCACAACTCCGTGTTTGCGATCGGAACAAAAAATCCACCGGTCACCATGGCTGAAATGGAAACCGGCAAGTCGTGCGGCATGTGCCACAACAAGGTTCGTGCCTTCGGTCTGTCAGAGTGTGCCGCATGCCACAACACCAAGGAAATACCGATCAACATTCCGGATTTTGGGTCGGTGCTGTTCAGTCATAAATTCCACCTTTCCGTATTTACCTGCACCGATTGTCATACCAAGCTCTTCAAGGCAGATGGCAGAAATCCTCACGTCACCATGAAGCAGATGGAGGCAGGTCTTTCCTGTGGCGGCTGTCACGACGGAAAAGCCGCTTTCAGTGTTACCGGCAGTTGCACCAAATGTCATGCGGTAAAGGATATCAGCTTCGATGCGGACGCACTCTTCAGCCACAAGCTCCATCTGGACATGGGGTATCAGTGCGGAAACTGCCACAGCAAGCTTTTTATCGCCGGTCCGAACAGCAAAAGATACCTGATGCGGGACATGGAGGCCGGTCTCTCCTGTGGCGGCTGCCACAACGGCAAGGACGCATTCTCTGCCAGTGGTGACTGCAACAGGTGTCACACAGCCTTGCCCGAAGTAAATTTCAGGGCGGGTGCGGCACTGTTCAGCCACAAGATTCACACCAATGTTGAAAAGAAGATGTATATCTGTATCGATTGTCACAGCGGCATCTTTGTCGGTGGTGTCAACAGTCGTCGTCATACCATGGGTGAGATGGAAAAAGATCTCTCCTGCGGTGCGTGCCACGATGCCAACATAGCCTTCAGCGTCACCGGCAGTTGCGACAAGTGTCATACAAGTACGAAAAATATCATTTTCGATATACCCAACGCGGGCAAGGTGGAGTTCAGCCACACCTTCCACCTTGGGCTGTACAAGTGTGACGACTGCCACAACAAACTCTTTACTACCGGGGCGCAGCGAAAAACCTACAGTATGGCCCAGATGGAGAAGGGGCTGTCATGCGGTGCCTGCCATGACGGCAAAACCGCCTTTTCCGTTGCCAAGGACTGCAGCAGGTGCCATCCCACCAAGGAGATCTACTTCAAAGCAGATGCCCGCTTCCCCCATAACCGACACCTGGAGATGTACAGTTGCAGCGACTGTCATAATGCGTTCTTTACGCCGAACAATGAAAACAGGCGTTATACCATGGCGGAAATGGAGAAGGACCGCTCCTGCGGCGCCTGTCATGACAATATCTTTGCGTTCTCGGTCAAGGGGGACTGTCATCGCTGCCACAAGACGACCCAGGAGATCAAACTGGAGGTAAAGGAGACCGGCCCGGTCATTTTCAGTCATAAATTCCACACGGGACTATTCAAGTGTGATGAGTGTCATTACGGAATTTTCCCGACAGGTGCCAATGCGAAACGATTCAACATGGCACAGATGGAGAACGGAAACTCATGCGGGGCCTGTCATGACGGAAAGGGTGCCTTTTCCGTCAAGGGCTCCTGCGACAGATGCCATCCGGTCAAGGAGATAAAGTTCAAGGATTCGGGGGCCGTTTTCAGTCACAAGTTCCATCTCGGGATCTATCGATGCAATGACTGTCACGACAAGACCTTCATCCCCAGCGAGGGCAATCGCCGCTATTCCATGGATGAGATGGAAAAGGGACTTTCCTGCGGCGCATGTCACAACGGCAAGGATGCATTCACCGTCAAGGACAACTGCCAGAAGTGCCACCCGCTCCTGAAGGCGATCAGATACGACTTCCCCGGCAAGAAGGATGTCGAGCCGGTAACATTCAGCCACAAGGTTCATATCGGCAGGGGGTATAACTGCAACGACTGCCACTACAAGATCGTACCCACGAGCGTGAAAAGAAAGCCCGTTACCATGAGCGACATGAACAAGGGCAAGTCATGCGGTGCATGCCACGGCTTTCAGATGGCATTCTCCACCAGCAGTGCGGCGAACTGCGAAAGATGTCACAAACCGCCGGAGTATGAGTAAGCCGGCGTATGAGCAAGAATATGAAATTTACGGAGGTTGAGGAGTGGAAGACAGATATTCGCCCGCGGTGGTAGAAGAGAAGTGGCAGGAAAAATGGGCGTTGGAGAAGAGTTTCACGGTTTGCGAAGATGCTTCCAGGAAAAAGTACTACCTTCTGGAAATGTTTCCGTACCCCTCCGGTCGCATTCACATGGGGCATGTGAGAAACTATTCCATCGGGGATGTAGTCGGACGTTTCAAGCGGATGCGCGGCTTCAATGTGCTGCACCCCATGGGATGGGATGCCTTCGGCATGCCTGCGGAGAATGCCGCCATACAGAACAGGACCCATCCCGCGAAGTGGACCAGGGAAAACATCGAGTACATGCGCGGCCAGTTGAAACGGATGGGGCTGTCCTACGACTGGGACCGTGAACTGGCAACCTGCGACGTGGAGTACTACCGCTGGGAACAGAAGATTTTTCTCGAGATGTTCGAGAAGGGGCTTGCCTACAAGCGGAGTTCATTCGTCAACTGGTGCCCCTCCTGTGAGACGGTGCTGGCGAACGAACAGGTCGAGGACGGTGCGTGCTGGCGGTGTGACAGCGATGTCGTGCAGAAGGAGCTTGAGCAGTGGTTTTTCAGGATTACGGAGTATGCCGACGAACTGCTGGATTACACCGACAAACTGCCCGGGTGGCCTGAACGTGTACTGGTCATGCAGAGGAACTGGATCGGCAAGAGTTACGGCTGCGAGATCGATTTCCCCCTTGAGGGGGAGGGGGACATAAAGGTCTTTACCACCCGTCAGGATACTCTGTTCGGTGCGACCTTCATGTCCCTGGCTCCGGAGCATCCGATGGCACTTGCCCTCACCACCCCGGACCGTCGCGCCGATGTGACAGCATTTATCGACAAGGTGCAGCATACGGACAAGATACGGCGTACAGCTGAAGACATGGAGAAAGAGGGGGTATTTACCGGTTCATGGTGCATCAATCCGGCAACCGGCGTACGCATGCCGATCTATCTCGCAAACTTCGTGCTTCCCGATTACGGAACCGGCGCAGTCATGGCGGTACCCACCCATGATCAGCGGGATTTCGAGTTTGCCAAAAAGTATGGTCTGCCGCTGAAGGTGGTCATTCAACCCGAGGGCGAACTTCTCGAACCGGAAACCATGCACGCTGCCTATACCGAAGCAGGAATTATGGTCAATTCCGGCCAGTTCGACGGCATGGCCAGCACCGATGCGAAACTGCGGATAGCCGAGTGGCTTGAGTCGGCAGGGAAGGGGAAAAAGACCGTCAACTTCCGTTTGCGGGACTGGGGGATATCGCGCCAGAGGTATTGGGGGAACCCGATACCCATCATCTACTGTGAATGCTGTGGAACCGTGCCCGTGCCGGAGAAGGACCTGCCGGTTGTTCTCCCGCTGGATGTCGCGTTCACCGGAGAGGGTGGCAGCCCATTGGCAAAACTGGAGTCCTTTGTCAATGTAGACTGTCCCCGCTGCGGCAAGCCGGCTCGCCGGGAGACGGACACCATGGATACTTTCGTCGAGTCTTCATGGTACTTCCTCCGTTACTGCTGCCCCGACTTTGTCGGTGGCCCCCTCGACGGGGACAAGGTACGCTACTGGATGTCAGTGGACCAGTATATCGGCGGTATCGAGCACGCAGTCCTGCATCTGCTCTATGCCCGCTTCTTCACCAAGGTACTGCGTGACCTCGGCTATGTCACCGTGGACGAGCCGTTTACCAATCTCCTTACCCAGGGGATGGTGATCAAGGACGGCGCCAAGATGAGCAAATCCAAGGGGAATGTCGTTGATCCCAATGCGCTCATCGAGAAGTACGGTGCGGATACGGCACGGCTCTTTTCCCTTTTTGCCGCCCCCCCGGAGAAGGATCTGGACTGGAACGACCAGGGGGTAGACGGCAGTTTCCGCTTCCTCAACAGGTTCTGGAAGCTGGTGAATGAATGCCTCCCCTTCATCGGCGCATCCGCGCGCAAAGAGAGTTCCCCCCTGTCCGACGAGGCGAGGTCGCTGCGGCGTCTGGTGCACAAGACAATCCGCAAGGTGACTTCCGACCTGGATGAGCGATTCCACTTCAACACGGCCATTGCCGCGATCATGGAGCTGGTGAACGGCATTCAGGCGTTTCCCGCGAAAAATCTCCCTGAAAATGGCACAATACTGAGGGAGGCACTGGAGAGCACCCTGCTGCTTCTCTATCCCTTCGTACCACACTTCAGTGAGGAGTTATGGGAGCGGATCGGCCATTCCGGTGGAATCGAGCTTGCCGGTTGGCCATCATTTGATGCTGCGGCGGCCGCAGACGAGGAGCTGCTTATTGTCGTGCAGGTCAACGGCAAGCTGCGTGGCCGGATTACGGTTCCGGTTGATGCCGCTGAAGAGGCGGTCAAGGCGATGGCTATGGCTGACGAGCGGGTTGTTCAGTATCTCGAAGGGAAGAGCCCGAAGAAAGTAATCTATGTGCCCGGCAAGCTCCTCAATGTGGTGGTGTAACTGGTGAACAGGCTCCTTCCGCTGTTGATCATCCTGCTCTTCCTGTCCGGATGCGGCTATTCGACCGTAAAGCGGAATGCCAGCCCGCTTTACGGTCGGTTGCTGCATGTGAACATGTTTGTCAATGGCAGCTATCAGCCGAATCTTGACGGGGAGCTTCGTCTGGCCCTGCTCGATGAAATTGCCAAGTCCGGAACCGGTGAGCTTGCCGCTGAACAGGCAGCGGACGTCACGCTCTCCGGCGAGATCGAATCACTTGTTCTTGAGAACGCGGCATTTTCCGCCAGCGACAAGGCGATGAAGTACAGGTTTGTTCTCACCGTTCAGGCAGTTCTTACGGAGAGAAGAAGCGGCACGGTGTTCTGGAAGTCAAAGGAGATCGTTCGGGAGGAGTATCCTGCAAATGCAGACATGGCACTGCAGAGGAATTCCCGGGATGCTGCCATTACCGCAAGCTGTCGGGAAATGGCTCGCCGCCTGGTAACGCAGATGAACCGGGCATTTTAATCGACAGTACGAGCAACGGAGCAGTTGTGGAGACAGATGAAACCTGAAGAACTGGAAATGGTTGCAGCCAAAGGGGAGATAGCTCCCCTTTACTTTATTTACGGTGAAGATGAATTTCTCGTGGAGCGGGCGGTGCAGCGTCTCGTGGGGAAAATCGTTTCGCCGGATTTCAGGGATTTCAACTTTTCCCTCTTTTACGGCAAGGAGGCGAAAGTAGAGCAGATCATCGAATCTGCCATGACCCTGCCGATGTTTGCCGATCGACGCGTCATTCTCGTCAAGCGGGCCGATGAACTGCCGGCCGATGCATACGAGCAGCTGCTTGCATATGTCCAGAATCCTTCCCCGGACAGTTGCCTCCTGTTTCAGGGGGTGAAAATCGACCAGCGGCGCAAGTTTTTTCAGGAGTTGAAAAAGGGGGGACTCCTGGTCGAATTCAAAAAGCTGAAAGACGACCAGCTTCCCGGATTCATCAAAAGAGAAGCGGAAGCGTGCGGCAAGAGAATCGATCCCGTAGCCGCGGAGATGCTGGTGTATTACAGCGGCAACAACCTGAGGGAGCTGTCCGCGCAGCTGGAGAAACTGTCCGCCTTTTGTGGTGAACGGACAGCTATCACTGCGGATGACGTCCGCGCCATGGCTTCTGACACCAAGATCGACAATGTCTTCGAGCTGGCAGAGGCAATGGGTCGGCGCAATCTTGATCGGGCAATGCGTCAACTGCAGACCGTTCTGCGGGATTCAGATGCCCCGTACATGCTGATTGGCGCACTTGCAAGGCATTTCCGCCAGCTCTGCGTCGTCAGGGGGTTGATGCAGAAAAAGCTGTCAGCCGACGAGATAGGCCGGCAGGCCAGGATCAACCCCTATTTCCTGAAGGGGGTGCTGGAACAGTCGCGCAATTTTACCCTGGCTGAGTTTCCGGGGATATTCGCCATGCTTCATGAGACGGATCTGGAGCTGAAAAGCGGGGGGCGGCAGCAGACTCTGCTTGAGATGCTCGTTTTCAGCATCTGCGCTGGTCGGTAGGATTGGTGATAACGGTAATAAAAAAGGGCCGTGCGGCCCTTTTTTATTACCTATGGGAAAACAGTTCAAGCAAGGGTGTTGACAAGTCTGGTCAGGCGCGAAACGCTCCTGGATGCGTTGGACTTGTGAATAACTCCCTTGGTGGCTGATTTGTCGATTACCGGGATGGCTGCTGCCAGGGCCTCTTTTGCTGCCGCGATGTCATTGTTCTCCACGGCTTCACGCACCCTCTTCACGTAGGTTTTCAGTGTTGAACGTACATGCTTGTTCCGTGCATTTCTTACCTTGTTCTGCTTGATACGCTTGAGAGCCGACTTGTGATGAGCCAAACTGCACCTCCAATTTATGTGAATGACGTTTTTGTTTTTTTGAAAGAGTCTTATATAGCACCGCCCAATCTTTTCTGTCAACGAAAAAAACTTCCTGATCGTGGCCGTTATGGAACTCCGGAGGCGAAATGGGTTGACTAATTAAAACGATATTGCGTAAAATTTCATATTTTACACGACGGATCTGGATGGAGTCAGATGAAAGCGAAAAAAGTGCATATCCTGACATACGGCTGTCAGATGAATGTGAGTGATTCCGAAAAAATCAGCTCCTCCCTCCGAAGCGTCGGCTATGAGCCAACCGGTACGATTGATGATGCAGACATGGTTATTCTCAATACCTGCAGTGTCAGAGCGAAGGCAGAGGAGAAGATATACGGCATCCTGTTTACCATGAAAGGTGAGCTGAAAAAGAAACCGAATCTTCTGATCGGGGTCGGTGGCTGTGTCGCCCAGCAGGAGGGGGAGAAACTGCTGGCAAAGGTGCCGCACCTGAATTTTGTCTTCGGTACCCACAGCCTGCATCTTCTTCCCCAGATGGTACGGGCGGCAGAGGGTGGACGAAGGGTAGCCGAGACGAATTTTATCGACAATGACAGTCGTCTCGATCTCTTCCCTTCCATGGGGGAAGCCGGCGGCGTGACCCGCTTTGTCACCATCATGCAGGGTTGTGACAATTACTGTTCCTACTGTATCGTGCCGTACGTCAGAGGGAGGGAGATCAGTCGTCGTGCCGGCGACATCCTCGAAGAGATCAGGATCGCTGCCGACAACGGAACCAGGGAGGTGACGCTCCTTGGCCAGAATGTTAACTCTTACGGTCTCAAGGGGGGGGATGGTACTGATTTCGCCACACTCCTGCGGCGGGTGTCCGGAATCAAGGGCATAGAGCGGATACGCTTCATGACGTCCCACCCGAAGGATATTTCATCCCCGTTGATCCAATGTTTTGCCGATATGGAGAAGCTTTGCTCCCATATTCATCTCCCCGTGCAGTCCGGCAGCGACAGGGTGCTGAGCATGATGAACCGCGGTTACACGAGGGGCGAATATCTGGAGAAAGTGGCGCTGCTCAGGGCTGCCCGCCCTGACATCCATTTTACCAGTGATATAATCGTCGGATTCCCCGGAGAGGATGAGGATGATTTTCAGGATACCCTTTCATTGATGGAAGAGGTTTCCTATGCGGACACCTATCTGTTCATATACTCTCCGCGGCCTGAAACAATAGCCGCCGGAATGACGGATAACACGAGCAGGGGAGAGAAACAGAAACGTTTTGACCAGCTCCTTGACCTCCAGAAAAGGATGAGCAGAAAACTGCACAGGTCGTATATTGGCAAGGATCTGGAGGTCCTCGTCGAGGGGGCCGGCAAGCATGAGGGGCAGGTATCCGGCCGCAGCTCCGGAAACCGTATCGTCAACTTTACCGGATCGCTGGATATGGTCGGCAGCATACGGTCGGTGAGGATAGTAAAGGATTTCCAAAATTCATTGCTCGGGGAGATCCACTGAACGATGATTACGCCTGAACTTGAGAACGAAGTTGGGTACCGGCAATTGAACCTTGTCGGCTTTACCCTTGATATCATGCAGCCGCTCGCCCTTTTCAAGGATGAAACCGGCGAGATGACGGTCCCCCTCTGGCTCGAGATGGACGACGTACTGACCGTGACCGCTGAAATCGTTTCCAGTAAACTCTCCGGCAAGAAGGAGCGGCATGACCTGCTGGATGCGCTCTTGACCACAATGGGACTTGAAATCAAAGAGATACTTGTCGATGGGAGTGCAGCAAGCGGTTATCGGGTCAACGTCCGTTTCAGCGGAGAGAATGGCGATTTGATGGTCAAGGTCGGACTTGTTACCGCGCTTCTTTCCGCCATCAAGTACAAGATCCCCGTATCAATCTCCGCTGAAGCCATTACCAGTTCGTCGCTTGTGGATCACAGTGAAACTTCGACTACAGCTTTGGATGATGACAGCCATCTCCTCGCATTGCTTGATAAACTCAAGCCTGAAGAGATGGGGAAGTATCCCATGTGAGGTGACCGGAGAGATTCAGCTTCCTTGTTCCGAAATGGTACGCAGATTGCCTGTTCGGACAGTTGAGATATAATAAATATAGTTTAATTCGAAGTGGAGGGATGGATGAATGACGAATCTTTCAAATTCCTGTCTGACCTGGTAACCGCGCCGAGCCCTTCAGGGTATGAGCAGCCGGCACAGAGACTTTTCAGGGGGTATATCGAGCCTTTTGTCTCGGTTGAATCCGATGTAATGGGGAATGTGTACGGCAGCATAAATGGTGCTGGAGAGGACCGTCCCAAGGTGATGCTGGTGGGGCACTCGGACGAAATTGGTCTGCAGGTGAAATATCTGGACGACAAGGGGTTCATCTGGTTCGGGGCGATTGGAGGGGTGGACCCTCATCTTACTCCCGGGTTGCGGGTGAACATCCATGGACGAAACGGGGTTGTCACCGGTGTTATCGGCAGGAAACCGATTCATCTGCTCGAACCCAAGGACCGTGACGCGGTTGTCAAGCTGGATGCCCAGTATATCGATATCGGCGCTGTTGACAGGAAAGAGGCTGAACAGCTGGTTCGCGTCGGCGATCCGGTCACCTTTGCCGCTGAGCTTCAGAGGCTTCAGGGGGACCGTGTGACGGCGCGCGGTTTCGACGACAAGGCGGGGAGCTTTGTCGTTGCTGAAGTGCTGCGACAGGTAGCGGAGTCAGGCTGTTCCCTGCCCGTGGACCTTTACGGGGTATCCTCCGTGCAGGAGGAAGTCGGGCTTCGCGGTGGGATCACCAGTAGTTATAATGTGAACCCGGATATCGGTATTTGTGTTGAGGTGGATTTCGCCACTGATCAACCAGATGTGGAGCGCAAGCATAATGGAGATGTGTCGGTTGGCAAGGGGCCGATCATTCCCCGAGGCGCGAACATTAACCCTGCCCTGTTCGAACTTCTGTCACAAACCGCCGAGGAGGAGGGTATCCCCGTGCAGTTTACCGGTATCCCCCGGGCAACCGGTACCGATGCAAATGTCATGCAGATCTCACGGGGAGGGGTTGCCACTGCTCTGGTGAAAATTCCGCTCCGCTACATGCACTCTCCTGTGGAGGTGCTATCTCTCTCCGACCTAGACAATGCCGTGAAGCTGATAATCGCGGTACTTGGCAGGATACGTGATACGGAAACGTTCAAGCCGGTCTGACGTTAGATGTGACGGCTACTTATAGACAGGTCTAAAATTTTATGGAGGCAAAAATCATGATCCGATTCTTTCGCATTTCGTTATTTGTTGCAGGTCTCTCTCTTTTCTCGTCGTCACTGCTATTTGCCGCAGCTGCCGAAGACAAGGGGCCGTCGGTCATCGATATGAAAATGGGCAAAAAAACCTTTAAGTTCACGCATCACAAGCACCAGCAGTTGACCAATAACCAGTGCTGGGAGTGTCACGACAAGAAAAAGGGGAAGATTGATGGCTGGGGCGAGGCTACGGCCCATAAGCTCTGTATCCCCTGTCACGATCTGAACGAAAAGGGGCCGGTCGCCTGCAAGGGTTGTCATAAAAAATGATCCAACCACGATAAGTTGACCAAAAACCGACGATTATTGCCATGATCGTCGGTTTTTTTGTTGAATATAGCATTAGTTTATGGTTTTCTCGTGCCTTAATTAAATTAAATGTGATTCCAGGTGATATTTGGCGATGCCGGAAACATACAAATGGACTGACAAGCCGTTAAACATGATGCTGATCCTGATCTTGCTCATCATCATTTTCGAGAGCCTGATCATGTACCTTCTGAGTTTTGTCAACGGGATGGTACCTCCTGTTGCCCTGATTTTCATTGATTCGCTCCTCCTCGTATGCATCCTCTGCCCCGCACTTTACTCACTGGTGGTTTCCCCCCTCCTGGCACAGATTTCCGAGCGGACCGCCGCTGAAAGCGCTCTCTCAAAACACCACAAATTCCTGGCTGACAATCTTTATGACGTCATCTGGGAGATGGATGAAAGTCTTTGTTATTCCTATATCAGCGGCTCGGTGGAAAAATCGTTCGGATACAAGCCTGAAGAGCTGTTGGGGCAACCTTTCGGGGTAGTCATGTCAGAACATTCGCTGTCAAAAGCCCTGGATATAATAGGTGAATTCCGTGCGGGGAAAAACTCGGCTGCTTATGCGCAGGTGAAGATAAATCATGAATTCGAGTTTATCAGAAAGGATGGTTCGACCTTCTGGGGTGACGTGAGTGCCACCCTGATTTTTTCTCCCGAACAGGAGTTGAAGGCAATAATCGGCAGCACAAGGGATATTTCTGATCGCAAGCTTGCCGAAGCTGAACTGAAGTCCGCGCATGACCTGCTGCAGAAAACGATCAACAGCCTGAACGAAGCGGTGATCATCGTCGATTCGGCTTCCGGAGAGATCAAGGATTGCAATCTTGTCACTGAGAGAATCTTTGCCTATTCCAGGGAGGAGTTGGTTGGGTCTGAAATTTCCATCCTCCATGTCTCCGCCGAGCTGTACCGGCGCTTCCATGACGACATGCGCAGCAGTTTCGATGAAAGCGGGACTTTTTCGACCAAATTCCGCATGAAGAAAAAGGACGGCTGGGTATTCCCCTGTGAACAGTCGGTTTCCCCGATCAGCATGGGTAACGGCAATTGCCGCCATTATGTCTGTGTTGTCAGGGATGTTTCAGCCCAGATCCTGCATGAAGAAGAGCTTCACCGCGCCTACAACATGGTTGCCGAGCGAAACGCTTTTGTCGAGTCGGTTATCACCAGCATTCAGAGTGGCATCATTGTTCTTGACCCGGAACTGCGCATCAGGATGATCAACCCCTATGCCGCCGGCATATGCGGGCGGGATGCGGATGAACTTGTGGATCTGCATCTGAAGGACCTCTGTCCGGAGCTTTACGATCAGGTTATGCTGGGTAGTGAACCGGATGAGATGATTGCCACGTTCAACGGCAGCCGCCTCATCATCGGCTTTTCGTGTTTCCAGATCAGAAATGTGCACGGCAGCATTACCGGCACCATCGTGACATTCAAGGACCTGACCGAAATCGTCAGAATCCGTAATGAGATACGTCAGAAGCAACGACTCTCCGCCATGGGTGAGGTGGTAGCCCGTGTGGCCCACGAGATGCGCAACCCCCTCTTCGGCATGACCGCTGCGGGTCAGATTCTCAACATGGAACTCAATCTCAACAGCGCGCAACAGGTTCTCATGGACTCCTTCCTCAAGGAGTCCCGTAGGCTCAACAACCTTGTCGATGAACTGCTGGACACCACCAGGGAAGTGCGGCTCAGCAAGAAGAAGCTGAACCTGATTACCGTTGTCAACGATTCGTTGCGGCTGGTCAGCGGGGATGCTGCTGAACGGAATGTGGTAATTACTCCTGCGGAAGTCAGCGGTGCGATTATTGTTCATGGTGATCCGGACAAGCTGGAGCAGGTTCTGTTGAACCTGCTGAGAAATGGCATAGAAGCGTGCGATTGTGGCGGCCGGGTCGATATTGCGGTCAAGGTCGAGGGGGTGATGGCGCTGGTCGAGGTCGTGGACACGGGGAGCGGCATACCGGCTGATATCATCGAGTCAATTTTCGATGTATTCTATACGACCAAGAAGAATGGGACCGGAATGGGACTCTCCATATCGAAGAATATAGTCGAAGCACATGACGGAGAATTGATCGTATTTAACAATCAGACTGTCGGGGCAACGTTTGTCATGAAGCTCCCACTCCTGGTGATGGACAGATGAAAGCGCTCATAATTGATGATGAACAGGGGATACGGGTTGCCCTCTCACATTTCCTTCGGAAGCGTGGGTATGAAGTTCACGAAGCCGCTACGGGGAAAGATGCCGGGGAAATGGCAAAAAACATTCTGCCTGACCTGGTTTTCCTCGATCAGAAGCTTCCCGATATGGACGGAGAGACCTTGCTTCCGCTGCTGGTCTCGGCGGAGATCGGCGCATGTGTGATCATGATTACCGGCCACGTGGCGGTAGACCAGGCGGTCAGGGCCATGAAGCAGGGGGCTGAATATTTTTTTCCCAAGCCCGTTGACATGCAGCACCTGACTATGATTCTGGAAAGCGTCGAAACACGGTTGCAACGTAAATATGAGTCTGATCACCATCGGCAGCTTTCGGGGGATGCCGGTAGTCATGGCGATATCGTCGGCATCTCTCCGCATTTCATCGGGGTACAGCGTCTTATCTCTTTGCTTGCCCGCAATGTTTCCACGCCGGTACTCATTATGGGAGCGTCGGGAACCGGCAAGGAACTGGTTGCCAAGTCAATCCATGTGCAGAGCAAGGTGAGCGGTCCATTCGTGGAGATCAACAGCGCATCTTTGTCCGAGGCACTTCTGGAATCGGAACTGTTCGGTCATGAAAAGGGGGCTTTCACCGATGCGGCCAGATGCAAACGAGGACTATTCGAATTGGCAGGCAATGGCACCATCTTTTTCGACGAACTTGCAGAAATGCCGCTGACGGTTCAGGCAAAGCTGCTCAAGGTACTGGATACCGGGATATTCAGACGCGTTGGTGGCCTGGAGGATCTGCGGAGTAATGCCCGTTTTGTCGGTGCGACAAACAGGGATATCGCCGAACTGGTGAAACTTGGTCTTTTTCGCGAAGATCTTTACTATCGCATAAATGTTCTGCCGATAACCCTCCCCCCCCTTCGTGAAAGGGGAGGGGATATAGTCCTGCTGGCTGAGCATTACATCGATAAGCTCGCCAGAGAGATGGGAAAAGCGGGGGTCAAGGTCTCCGCTGATTTCATCGAGGCACTGCGGAACTATGACTGGCCGGGCAATGTGAGGGAACTTAAGAACGTCATCGAGCGCGCCATTATCATTGCAGATGGTCTTAACATGACGGCGGCTCATCTTCCGGCGGAGTTGAGGCAAAATCCGGCAGGTCCTTCCTGTATCGCTTCGCCTGCCGGATTTCCTTCCCTGCGTGATATAGAGGATGACCATATCAGGCGTGCCCTCCGGTTCACCGGCAATAATCACAGCAGAACCGCGGCCCTTCTCGGCATAAGCCGTTCAACACTTCATGCAAAGCTCAAAAGACTCAAATTGTAGTGTACTGAAATCGTACATGTACTAAAATCGTACACCATGAGTGTCTGTTACTTTAAAACCCGCCAATTATAACCACTTTCGCCATCTCTCCCCGAACCCCTCTCTCGAATTCCGTATAAAAGGTGTACTGAAATCGTACAATGTCGCCCTGCTCTGTGATCGGCAAATTGTCTAATGTGCTGATATTAAATGGATTATATGTTCTGAACCGTTTATCTGTGGTGGCACGTTATATGCTCTTACATCACGTTCGTATAGATGCGCAAAAACGTCGTATTCAAATAATTATTAAAGGAGACACGATGACAGCGAATCCACTGAAAAAAATCCTGATTGTTGATGATGAACAGTCAATTCTGCTGAGCCTTTCGTATGTATTGAAGGCGGAAGGGGTCGAGGTACTGGCGTGCAACGAGATAGAACAGGCGGAAGAGGCTCTTGCCAACAGTCATTTCGACCTGGTTATCGCCGATATCCGCATGTCCGGCATCAACGGCATAGAGGGATTGGAGTTGTTGAGCTATATCAAGCAGCGCTTTACAACCGAAGTAATCATCATGACCGGTTTTGGAACGCCTGAGATTGAAGCTGAAGCGTACAGGCGCGGCGCATATCAATATTTCAGGAAACCGATAGAAATTCCCGTGTTGCTGGATACCATTGCCAAGCTTGGCATAGCGGTCAGGCAGAATTAACACGGCAATAATAAATATACTGGAGGATGCAATGCTCAAAAAAATACTCGTTGTCGATGACTCGGCACTGATTCATCAGATGTACCGGCTCGTCATGAGCCGATACAATTGCACCATCGTTGATGCAATGAACGGCCAGGAGGCCCTTGACATACTGGCGGTGCATAAGGATATCGATTTGATCCTGCTAGATATCAATATGCCGGTCATGAACGGTGTTCAGTTCCTTGAAAAAGCGTCCGCCATCGGCATTGTGAGCCGAATCCCCGTCATCGTCATCAGTACGGAAGGGAAGGAAGAGGATACAATACGGGGCCTCAAACTGGGTGCGCGAGGGTATCTGAAAAAGCCGTTTCACCCGTCCGAGTTGCATGACCTGATCGAGAAGATATTCAAGGTATCCAAGGGCAATTGATCCATCAGCGTAATTTTCGCAGGCAAGCATGGCGCGTTTCCCGTCGGATTGAGCTGTGCTGCGCCGATAGTGACGGGTTTCAGGAGAGGGGTTAGCTTTGGACGGTGGAATAGACATATCGGTATTGATGGAAGAGTTCCTTGAGGACGCAAACGGTCATCTGGAGGCTGTGGAGGTGTCTCTGATGGAGTTGGAGAAGCGGTGGGCGGAGGGTCTGCTGGACGGGACACTACTTACCTTGCTGCTTGGGAACCTGCATACCCTGAAGGGTAATTCGGGGATGATGGGGCTCATACCCGTCCAGCAGTACATTCATAAGCTGGAGAGTGCCCTCAAGAACGTGCAGGAGGGGACGGTATCCATTTCTGCAACGGTATTCGAGGCGTTCTATACGGCGGTAAGTTCCCTCAGGTCCAGTTTTGCCAGGCTATCCTGCGATGCCACGTCAATGATCGATTTCAGCGACGAGATGATGGCGCTGGATATGTTCTTCTTCAACACGATCGGGACCGAGCGTGAGTCGGTATCCAATGAGGTCCAGTTTCAATCCCCTTTCAAGGGGAGAGGGGAAGACCTGTCATATATTACCCAGAAGAGCACCACCCTCAAGGTCAGCTTCGAGAAGCTTGACGAGCTGCTCAATCTTGTCGGCGAGCTGGTCATCCACAGGACATCGCTCAATGCGCTGGAGAAGCGGCTGGAGGAGAAGAGTGCCGACCGGGGGCTGCTGGAGGCATTCAGCGAGGCAAGCCAGCTTATTGGCAAGAGCTCAACCGACCTTCGCGAAGCGATCATGAAGGCGAGGATGCTCCCCATCAAGAGCGTGTTCCAGAGATTCCAGCGGCTTGTTCGTGATCATTCGCAAAAATCGGGCAAGGAGATCCGCCTCCGTTTCGAAGGGGAGGAGACCGAGCTGGACAAGACGGTCATCGACGAGATTGGTGAACCGCTGCTCCACCTGATCCGCAATGCGGTTGACCACGGCATCGAGAGCGTCGCGGAGCGCCGCCGCTCCGGAAAACCCGCTGCCGGCGCCCTGACCCTGAGCGCCTGCCACGAGAGCAATCACATAGTCATTGCCGTTGAAGATGACGGCCGCGGCATGAATCCGGACCACATCCGCCGCTTGGCTGTTGCCAAAGGTTTACTCGGCGAGGACGAGGCCGGGGCCCTGTCCGCCGGCGAGGTGCTCAACCTGCTCTTCCTGCCGGGATTTTCCACCAGCAGCGAGGTCACCGAGACTTCGGGGCGTGGTATCGGTCTCGACGTGGTGAAGAAGATCGTGACCTCCCTGAACGGCATGATCGACATCTCCAGCGAACCGGGTCGTGGCACCCGCTTCACCATCAAGCTCCCCCTTACCCTTGCCATCATCACCGCCCTCATGGTCGAAGTGGGTGGCGAAATATTTGCCGTGCCGCTTTCCGGGGTGCTGGAGAGCATCAGGATACAGACAGGGGAGATGCATCTGGTCGGGAATACGGAGGTGATCAATCTGCGCGATCATCTTCTTCCGATCTGCAGGCTTGACAACTTCTTCCGCATGTACAGACGGCAGGAGCGTGAGCACGAGTACGTGGTGGTCGTGGGGAGCGGAGAAAAGCGCGGCGGACTGGTAGTGGACCGACTCCTTGGACAGCAGGAGATCGTCATCAAGGCACTGGATGATTACCTCGGTGAACTCCCCGGAATATCGGGGGGGACGGTCCTCGGTGACGGCAGTATTTCCATGATCGTCGATGTCGGTTCCATTCTTTCCGGAATGAAATCAATCAACAAATAGCCAGCTTTTACTAATAGCGAGAAAAGGAGCCTGTAACCATGGCAGATTTTGACAAGATCGAACTACCGAGTTCCGGACTGGCGGAGGATATCCTGGCCCAGTTCATCGAAAAGGCACAGAGCGAGGTCAATCAGAGCAGTAGCGTGGAGCTGAGGGATCAGAACGAGACGATCTTCCATCTGGTTACTTTCCAGCTGGGTAAGGAGGAGTATGGCATCGAGATCTCCAGCGTCCAGGAGATCATCAGGGCGACGGACATTACCCCGGTACCCGGAGCTCCGTCCCACGTGCGTGGTGTCATCAACCTTCGGGGCAAGATCATCCCGGTTGTCGACCTGCGCACCCGCTTCGCACTCCCTCCGTCCGAGGCCAGCGACGCCCAGCGGATCGTTGTTGTCGAACTGCGGGAGAAGCGGATCGGCATGCTGGTTGACAGCGTCTCCCAGGTTATCAAGATTCCTTCCGGCGTTGTCGAGGCCATGCCGGAGGAGGCCACCAGCGTTGACGAGAACTTCATCAAGGGGGTCGGCAAGCTGGAAGGGAGACTGATCATCATCCTCGACCTGAACAGGTCACTGCTGCTGGCATGATACGTAATGCTTAAATGCAATAAAATCAGTTTGTTATAAAAATATGTTATGGGGGAAGTCATGTTGAAAAATCTCAAGATAGGCAAGCGATTGGGCATCGGTTTCGGCGTCATGCTGCTTCTGATATTACTGGTGGGGATTACCGGCTACTGGGGGGTGAGCGAAAGCACGACCACCACCATCAAGATGATCAAGGGGGATATCACCATTTCCGAGCATGCCTCCCGCCTCAGGGCAAATACCGTCGGCATGCGCCGCTTTGAAAAGGATATGTTCCTCAATATTGCCGACAAGGCGAAGGTGGAGGAGTACTACGGCAAGTTGAAGGAGCAGGATAGTCATGCCGAAAAGCGGATCGAGGATCTTGAGAAGCTTGTCACACTTCCCAAGGACAAGGAGTGGGTAGCCGCCATCAGGAAGCAGATGGATGACTACGACAAGGGCGTTGCAAAAGTCTACGCCGAGATAAAGGAAGGTAAGCTCGTGACGCCGGAGCAGGCCAACGAGGCGATTAAAGATGCCAAGGATGCGGCCCACAAGATGGAGAACGAGGCCAAGGAGCTGGCCGAAGAGAGCAATAAACGGGTGGACGAGCAGGAAAAGACCATGGCCGATCTGGCAAAAAATGTGGCCATGATCGTGGTTTTCGGCATCATCATCGCCGTCATCCTCTGCGTTGTGATCAGTATTCTCATCACCCGGAGCATCACCACACCCATCAATGCGGCTGTCGGTGTTGCCAACCGCCTTGCCGAGGGGGACCTGGTGGCCGATGTCGTGGTCAGTTCCAACGACGAGGTCGGGCAGCTCCTCGGGGCCATGAAGCACATGGCCGAAAGCCTTCGCAAAATGATCGCCGGCATCCGGGATACCTCCACCCAGGTGGCAACGGCCGCCGGCCAGATCTCCGCCAACTCGGCCCAGCTGACCAAGGCTGCCCACGGCCAGGCCTCGGCCTCCGACGAGACTTCGGCCACCATGGTGCAGATGGCCGCTTCCATCCAGACCGTTGCCGGCAGTGCCGACTCGCTGGCTTCCAACGCCGACGAGGTCTCCGCCTCGGTCCAGGAGCTTGGTGCCTCCAGCGAGCAGGTGGCCAAGAGCGCCGAGGTCATGTCGGCTTCGGTGTCCGAGACCTCTGCCACCATCGAACAGATGACCGTTTCCATCGAGAAGGTAGCCAGGAGCACCGAGGACCTGACCTCATCGGTCTCCGAGACCTCATCAACCGTTGAGCAGATGACCGTCTCAATCGACCAGGTGGCGGGCAATTCCCAGGAGCTGCAGAAGATAGTGGTTGACTCCGCCTCCATCATCGAACAGATGGCGGCATCCATCAACCAGGTTGCCAGGAGTGTCGAGACAGCCGACTCGGTTGCCAAGGCGGCGGCCAAGGAGGGGAACGCCGGAATCCAGGCCGGCCAGCAGGCTGCCGCCGGCATGGCCCGTGTGGCGGATGTCATCGACAAGACCTCTTCCTCCATCATCAATCTCGGCAAGCGTTCCGAGGAGATCGGCAGTATCGTCAAGGTGATCAACGAGATCGCCGACCAGACGAACCTGCTGGCGCTGAACGCCGCCATCGAGGCGGCCCGTGCCGGCGATGCCGGTCGCGGCTTTGCCGTTGTTGCCGAAGAGGTGCGCAAGCTGGCAGAGCGGAGCATGGTCGCCACCAAGGAGATCGCCCAGGTGATCCGCCAGGTCCAGGCCGACACTGCCGAATCGGTGAAGTACGGCGAGATAGCCTCCCAGGAGGCCAAGTCCTCAATGGAACTGACAACGGTAGCCGGCAGTGCCATCGAAAACATCGTGACCAGCATCGAGCGGACCAGCAGCCTCATGTCCGACATCTCGCGGATGACTGCCGAGCAGGCCAGCGCCTCCAGCCAGGTGATCCGTGCGGTGGAGAAGATGAACCAGGCCACCGATGTCGTTGCCAATGCCGCCCGCGAGCAGGCCCTTGGCGGCCGGCAGATACGTCTTGCCGTCGAGCGGATGAACCACATCACCCAGGAGGTCACCGTTGCCACGCGGGAGCAGGCAGCGGGGAGCCGCCAGATACGGGTTGCTGTTGAGAACATGAACCACGTCACCGGCCAGGTGAGCATCGCCACCAGGGAGCAGTCGCTCTCCG
>Ga0073934_10001990_pt1 | contig 45447 bp, 55 predicted proteins | sample LarsenN4metaG_FD_76834 | JGI IMG/M metagenome (GOLD analysis project Ga0073934, IMG submission 76834) | Hot spring sediment bacterial and archeal communities from British Columbia, Canada, to study Microbial Dark Matter (Phase II) - Larsen... ...
ACGTCCTGTGGAAGCTCGCCGACACTCGGCCCGTCCGCCAGGAGGCCACCGCCCGTGGGTAACACCGTTCTGAGGCATCGGTCGCGCAGTACGGTAACCCCTACTTCTGAGGCATCACGGCGCGCCCCCGCTCGCGGGCGGCGAGCGCCTCGGGTCCGAGCACCAGCGCCTCCACGGCCTCGAGGTGGTCGCGCATCGCCTGCTCGGCGGCACCGGGCTGGCGCTGCTTGATGGCCTCGAGCAGGCGGCGGTGGTCCTGGTGGGAGCGCTCGGCCCGGCCCGGCGTGCCGAGCGACTCCTCGCGGCTCTGCGCCAGCAGATCCATGATCGCGTGCACGACGCGCACGATCGCCCGGTTGTGCGCGGCGGTGGCGATGGCGGCGTGGAAGTGGGCGTCCTCGGTGACGCCGGTCCGGCCGGCGGCGATCTCCCGCGCCTGGGCCTCGAGGATGCGCTCCATCTCCTGGACCTCGTCGGGCGTGGCCCGCCGCGCCGCCAGCGCCGCGATCGCGGGCTCGAGCAGCCGGCGGGCCTCGAAGAGCTCCCCCACGGCGGCCCGCTGCGAGAGCATCACCAGGGCCAGCGGCTCGATCAGCGCCTCCACCGAGACCTCGCGCACGAACGTGCCCTCGCCCGGCCGGATCTCCACCAGCCCGAGGCTCTCCAGGGCGCGGAGCGCCTCCCGGACCGAGGTGCGGCTCACCACGAACTTCTCGGCCAGATCGCGCTCCGGCGGCAGACGGTCGCCGCTCGTGAGGCGTCCCTCGCTGATCATGGCCTTGATCTGGCGGACGATCTCCTCGTAGATGCGCGTGGACCGGATGGGCTCGATGCCCATCTCGCGCTTCGCGGGCGCCTCCCGGCGCGGCTCGGCCATCGTCAGGCGCTCTCCACGACCTTGTCGCCCCGATGCCCCCGGTCGCCGCCGTGCCCGCGCGCGAACCACCAGCCGAGCGCGGTGAGCCCCAGCCCGAGCGCGATCGGCAGGGGGTAGTGCAGCACGTGCGCGGTCTCGCCGAGCCAGCCGCGGACCCAGTCGTCCTTGAGCATCATCTCCCCGGCCACGTAGCCCAGGATGCCGCCGCCGAACCAGATGATCCACGGATAGCGGTTCATGAGCCGGGCGAGCAGGCCGCTGCCCCACACCACCAGCGGCAGCGACAGCGCGATGCCGAAGACGACGAGGACGATGTTGCCGTGGGCGGCGCCGGCCACGGCCAGGACGTTGTCCAGGCTCATCACCACGTCGGCCACGATGATGATCCAGACCGCCTCCAGCAGCGAGGTGCCCTGGCGGACGTGGCCGTCGCCCTCACCGCCGCCCTCCTGGCGCACGAGCTTCAGGGCGATCCAGATCAGCAGCGCCCCGCCGAGCACCTGGAGCAGCGGGATCTGCAGCAGGTAGGTGATGATGGTGATGAACACCAGGCGCAGCCCGACCGCGCCGATGGAGCCCCAGATGCGTCCCCAGAACTGCTGGCGCGGCGGCAGCGTGCGCACGGCGAGCGCGATCACCAGCGCGTTGTCCCCGGCCAGCGTCAGGTCGAGGATGACGATGCTGAGCCAGCGGGCCCAGAACTCCGGATCGGCGAGGAAGGCCATGGCCGCCGATCAGGTCTCGCGCGGCGCCGCGGACGTCGAGGCCGAGACGCCGCGCAGGCGCCGCCACCACGGCGTGATGGCGGGCAGCGCGAAGAACAGCAGCGCCACGACGGTGATCACCGCGGCGATGGGACGATTGAAGAAGATGCCCAGCCCACCCCCCGACATGATCAGGCTCTGGCGCAGCGCGTTCTCGGACAGGTCGCCGAGCACGAGGGCCAGGACCAGCGGGGCCAGCGGGTAGTCGAGCTTCTTGAACACGTAGCCGATCACGCCGAAGATCAGCATGTACCAGATGTCGATCATGCTGGTGTGCACGGCGTAGGAGCCGATGGCGCAGACGACGACGATCAGCGGGGCCAGGACGGCGAAGGGAATCTTCAAGATGGCCGCGAAGAAGGGCACCAGCGTGAGCACCATGAGCACGCCCAGGACGTTGCCGGTGTACATGCTGGCGATCAGCCCCCAGACGAACTCGGGATTGTCCACGAACAGCATGGGCCCCGGCTGCAGGCCCCAGATGATGAGCCCCCCCAGCATGACCGCCGCCGTCGGCGAGCCCGGGATGCCGAGCGTCAGCATGGGCAGCATGGCGGCCACGCCGGCGGCGTGCGCCGCCGTCTCGGGAGCCACGATGCCTTCCAGCTCGCCCTTGCCGAACCGCTGCGGGTTCCTGGAGAAGCGCTTGGCGAAGGCATAGCTCATGAACGAGGCCGGCGTCGCCCCGCCCGGCTTGAAGCCCATCCAGAAGCCGATGATCGAGCCGCGCACGAACGTGCGGAAGTAGCGCGGCAGCACCCGCCACGTCTCGAACACCACGCGGGGATTCATGCCGGTCCGGGTGCCCTGGAAGCGCAGCCCCTCTTCCACCGACAGCAATATCTCGCCGATGCCGAACAGCCCGATCACGGCCACGATGAAGTCGAACCCCTTCATGAGGTCGGTGAACCCGAAGGTCAGGCGGAGCTGGCCGGTGACGATGTCCAGGCCGACGCTGGCCAGGATGAACCCCATGAGGATCGAGGCGAACGACTTCAGCGGGTTGCCGCCGCCCAGGCCCACGAAGGACGAGAACGTCAGCAGCTGGATGGCGAAGAACTCCGGCGGGCCGAACTTCAGGGCGATCTCCGCCAGGACGGGGGCGAAGAAGGTGATCAGCACGATGGAGAAGAACGCCCCCACGAAGGACGAGGTGAAGGCCGCCGTGAGGGCCTGGCCGCTCTGGCCCTGCTTGGCGAGCGGATAGCCGTCGAACGTCGTGGCCACCGACCACGGCTCGCCCGGGATGTTGAAGAGCACCGAGGTGATGGCGCCGCCGAAGAGCGCCCCCCAGTAGATCGACGTCAGCAGGATGATCGCCGACGTGGGCGGCATCGTGAACGTGAGCGGCAGGAGGATGGCCACGCCGTTGGCGCCGCCCAGACCGGGCAGCACGCCGATCACCGTCCCCAGCAGCACGCCCACCAGGGCGATGAAGACGTTGAACGGCGTGATGGCGACCTGGAAGCCGAGGACGAGGTTCTCCAGGCCCATCAGTAGCCCAGCCAGTCCTCGATCGGGCCCTTGGGCATCGGCACCAGGAACCACTGCTCGAAGATGACGAAGGCCACCACCGGCACGGCCACCGCGATGGCGGCCACGGTGAGCCAGCGATGCCGGCCCACCCACCGCATGTAGAAGGCCATGTAGAGCCCCGCGGCGGCGTAGAGCCCGAGCCCGGACCACGGGCCGGGCGGATCGGTGACCACGATGAAGCCGGCCACGGGTCCGAGCACCTTGAGCACGGGGACGAGCCGCTCCCGGGTCACGAACGGCCGGGTCGAGCCGCGCACCGCCGCCTGCACCATGATCCCCGCGGTGGTCACGATCAGCAGGACGGCGAGCCAGAAGGGGAAGAACCCGCTCGCCGGTCCCTCACCGCCCCAGCCGATGCCGAGCCGGGTGGCGTCGTACAGGACGACGCCACCCAGCCCCAGCAGCCCCAGGGCGGTGATCAGATCGGCGACACGCATGCTACTTCTTGACCAGGCCGCCCTTCTCCATGAGTTCCTTGTGCAGCGTCTCGGCGCCCTCGACCCACTTGACGTACTCGGCGCCGGTCGTGAAGGCGCCCTTGAGCGCGCCCTTGTGCAGGTAGTCCTGGAAGTCCTTGGTGTCGTAGACCTTCTTCAGGAACTCGACGTACCAGGCGACGGCCTCCTTGGGCATGTCCGGGGGGCCGAAGATCCCGCGCAGCATGTTGTACTGGATGTCGACGCCGAGGGCCTCCTTCACCGTCGGAATGTTCTTCCAGTCGGCGTCGGGGATGCGCTCGGGGTCGAAGACGGCCAGCGGCCGCACGCGGTTGGCCTTCCAGTGGCTCACGCACTCGATGGGATTGTTCACCGTCGAGTCCACGTGGTTGCCGACCAGGTTGACGCACACCTCGCCGCCGCCCTTGAACGGCACGTACGTGAACTTCAGGCCGAGCGCCTGCTCCAGCTGGACCGTGATGATCTGGTCTTCCTGCTTGGAGCCGGTGCCCCCCATCTTCATGCCCGGCTTCTCCTTCACCGCGGCCAGGTACTCCTTGGCGCTCTTGTAGGGCGTCTCGGCGTTGACCCACAGGATGAACCGGTCCAGGGCCATGCGCGCCACCGGCGTCAGATCCCGCCAGCTGAACGGGGTGCCCGTGGCCAGCGGCGTGGTGAAGAGGTTCGAGAGCGTGATGATGATGGTGTGGGCGTCGCCCTTCTTGCCCTTGACGTGCAGGAAGCCCTCGGCGCCGGCGCCGCCGGACTTGTTGACGACCACCAGGGGCCGGGGCGAGAGCTTGTGCTTCTCGGCGATGCCGGCGATCAGCCGGGCCATCTGATCGGCCCCGCCGCCGGTGCCGGCGGGGATGACGAACTCGATCGGCTTGCTCGGCTCCCAGGCCGCCTCCGCGGCGACGGCGGCGCTCAGGATGGCCAGCACGGACAGCCACAACACGCAGCCTGAGACGTGTCTCATGGACGTCCTCCTCGCGAGAGCAGCGTCGTGTCTGTGGAACGCCACGGGGCCGGGCGCCGTTCCGCGCCCGACCCCGCGCTGACGACGATGCGAACCTCGGGGGGTCCCGCTCCGCCCGCCGGCTACTTCGCCTGGAGCGCGGCCTTCGCGGCGTCGAGCCGCCGGAACGGAATCACGGCCGGAACCTCCCACTTCTCCCACATCTCGTCGACCTTGGCCTGGAAGTACGCGAGGTCCTCCTCGGTGAAGTGGGCGAAGCGGCCCTGCTTCAGGAGGTACTCCCGGACCGGCTTGCGCTTGCGCCCCTCGACCAGCGCCTTGGTCTTGCCGTAGTACTTCACCACGCCGTCCTCGACCTCGTAGAGCGGGAAGATGCCGGTCTCGATGGCCAGCTCTCCCAGTTCGTGCGAGAGCATCGGGTCGTAGTCCCAGCCCTTCGGGCACGGGTCCAGCGAGTGGATGAACGTCGGGCCGCCGATGGTGAGCGCGCGGCGGACCTTGTTCATCATCTCCACGGCGAACGAGCCGCACACCGTGGCCACGTACCGGCACTCCGGGTGGCCGGCGGCCAGCATGCCGGCCGTGTTCTTCTTCCACCGGGTGTGGATGATCCGCTTGACGCTGCCGGGCGGGCTGAACGTGGTGTTGGCGCCGTAGGGCGTCGAGCCCGACAGCTGGATGTCGGTGTTGGCGTAGGACTCGTTGTCGTAGAGCAGGATCAGGCTGTTGTACTCGCGGTGGGTCAGGGTGGCCGAGATGGCGCCGAGCCCCATGTCGGCGCCGCCCCCGTCGCCGCAGAACGCGATGACGTTGATGGGCTCCGCCTTCATCTTGCCCTTGCGCATGAGCGACTTGAGGCCGGCCGCGGTGCCGAGGGCCGCCGAGCCCGACGAACCCAGCTGCGTGTGCATCCACGGCACCACCCAGGGCGTGGTGTAGTACGTCGTGTTGGCGACGTACATGCAGCCCGTCGAGCCGAGCACGATGGTGCGGGGGCCGGCCGCCTTGACCATGAGCTTCATGATCAGCGCCGACTCGCAACCCTGACACGTACGGTGGCCCGACGTGAAGTACTCCTCGATGGTGACCTTCTTGATCCCCCGGAAGGCCTCGAGGACCTGCGTGCTGTTGCTGAACGTCGTCTCCGCCATTCCTGGGTCTCCTCTATTCGCGGACGCCGAGCCAGTGCGTCTTCGCGTCGGACTTGCCGGAGTGCGCGGCATTGTAGCAGAGCTCCGTCGCCTTGTAGACGTCCTCCAGCGTCACCTCGCGGCCGCCCAGGCCGGAGATGAAGCCGAGCAGCGGCGGGCGCGTGGGGCTGTTGTACATGGCGGCGCGGATCTCGTTGGCCACCACGCCGGAGGCGAAGGGCGAGCCGAACGAGTAGTCGCGGTCGATGACGCCGATGGCCGAGGCCTTCGAGAGCGCGGCCACGAGCCGGTCGGTGGGGAACGGCCGGAACCAGCGCAGCCGGACCAGGCCCACCTTCTTGCCCTGCGCGCGCATGTTGCGGATGCCGACCTTGATCGGCAGCGAGATGGTGCCCATGCCGACGAGGATGACGTCGGCGTCCTCGGTCATGTACTCCTCGAACCAGGGGTTCTCGGGCCCCCGGCCGAACACGCGGCGGAAGTCGGCGTAGGCCTCCTCGATCACGCCGTAGGCCCGCTTCATGGCCTCGTCGTTCTGGCGGCGGATCTCGATGACCCAGTCCTCGTTGGCCTGCGGGGCCACCGTGATCGGGTTGTCGGGATGCAGGAGCAGGTCGCCGCGGTCGTAGCGCGGCAGGAACCGGTCCACCTTGGACCGGGGCGGCACCATGGTGAGGGCCTGCGAGTGCGTGAGGAAGGCGCCGTCCGCGGAGATGGCCAGCGGCAGCAGCACCCGGCGGTCCTCGGCCACGCGGTAGGCGATGAGCGTGGTGTCCAGGGCCTCCTGCGAGGTGTCCACCCAGCACAGCATCCAGCCGAGGTCTCGCACGAACAGCGCGTCGTTGTGCTCGACGCCGAAGGCGCCGGGATCGTCGAGCGCCCGGTTGCCGACCAGGGCGATCATCGGCACGCGCAGCGGCGGGGTCACCACCAGGCACTCCATCGCGTAGGCCCAGCCCACGCCCGACGACCCGCAGAACACGCGGGCGTTGACCATCGAGGCGTGCTTGACGATCTCGAACTGGCTGTGCTCGCCCTCGGCCACGATGTACTCGGCCACCAGCTGGCCGTTGGCGATCTTCTTGGCGATGGCCTGCATCACCGTGTCGTAGGGCCGGATGGGGTACGCGGTGACGACGTCGATGTCGGCGAGCGCGAGGGCCTCGGCCACGGCCTCGCTGCCCGAGATCAGCAGCTCCCTGTCTTCCCCGGCGGCGGGGGGCTTCTGCGTCACGACTGCCATGGTGTCGGCTCCTTCGTTAGACGACCTTGTGCGCCGCGTTCTCGCCCGGGATGCCGGCGGTGATCTCCACGCCGCCGACGTCCAGGTCGCGCTTGAGCTCCTCGTCGTACTGGCCGCGGAAGCGGAAGCCGTGCGAGCGCACCGTCGCCTGCTTGTCGCTGATCTTGGCGGTGAGCCAGCTCTTGTAGGCGGCCTTGTCCTTGCGCCACATCTCCCACTGGCTGGCGTTGTCCTCGAACACCGCCTCGTTGACCATGGTGATGCAGTGCTCGACGGGGCACACGGCCTCGCACACGCCGCAGCCGCAGCAGGCCTCCATGTTGGCGTCGAAGGTCCCGTCGGGCATCACGTCGAAGACCGAGTCCGGGCAGGAGATCCAGCACAGGTTGCACTTCACGCAGGTGTCGAAGTCGATCACCGGCCGCATCGTCCGGGTCGTGAACTTCTTGAAGTACGGGTTCCGCTCGGGCACGTAGCCCTTGCTGCCCTCCTTGGGCTTGCCGATGGGGATGGCCGGGATCGAGATGCCCTCGCGCATCTCCCACCACCGCGGCAGCTCGAAGGCGTACGGCGTCTCCGGGTTGCCGTCGGTGATGCGGATCTCCCGCGTCTCCAGCCGGTCGTAGGACTTCCGCGCCGAGGCGGCCTTGAGGTCCGAGCCCCACTCCATCTCGCCGATGGCCTGACACACCGCGTCCAGGGTCAGGAACTGGGGCGCCACCCTGGCCAGCGCGCCGAGCACCCGCACCTCGGTGTGGTCCTCCTTGTAGACCCACAGGCCCGAGAACGAGGCCTTGGCCCGGATCAGGGCCAGCGAGTAGACGCTGTCCTTGCGGTGGATGTCCCTCAGCAGCGCCTCGTAGGGCTGCAGCGACGTCATGATGAGCGTGCCGCCCGGCAGCAACAGCCGGTTGATCGGCTGCAGCCCGTACCACGCCCACGACTCGACCCCCTTGGCCAGCGTGTCGTCGAGGGCGATGGTGACGTGGGTCTCCTTCGGCTCGTACCGGGCCATGTTCTGCTCGAGCTCTTCCTTGGTGTCCGCGACGATGGCGAAGTCCTTGGCGGGGATGCCGTTGCGCTGGGGGCTGTCGCCGTAGCGCCCGAACGCGATGCCCCACCGCCCCGACTTGCGGGCGCTGAGGACGATCCCGCGGGTGATCCGTGAGGCGAGGTTCTTCTGGAAGATGCCGCGGTAAACGACCTCGCAAATCAACGCTGACATGCGCTCCTCCTCCGACGACGGAACCGCTCGGTGGCGGGGATCGGTCCGCTGGTCTGACCACGGATCATGCGCGCCGCCCAGGGGCTTGTCAAGGCCTTCACCGGCTCAGGCCACCCGGGACAGGAACCCCGTGACCGCCTTGGTGAAGACCTCCGGCTGCTCGACGTTGCTCAGGTGCGAGGCCGACGGGATGATGACGAGCTCCGAGCCCTTGATGCCCTGGTGGATCGTCCGCGCGGCCGCCACGGGGGTGCCCTGGTCCTCCTCGCCCACGAGGACGAGCGTCGGCAGCGCGATGCCGCCCAGGCGGTCGGTCAGGTTCAGCGCCGAGATGGCGTGGCAGCAGCCGGCGTAGCCCTGGGGGTTCGTGCCGCGGATCATCGCGCGGACCCGGTCGACGACGTCCTTGCGCCGCTCGATGAACGGCGCCGTGAACCAGCGGCCGATCGTCGGCTCGACGATGGGCTCCATGCCCTTGGACTCGGCGGTCCTGATCCGCTCTTCCCAGGTGGGCCGGGCCTCGGGCGGCACGCGGCTGGAGGTATCGGCGAGGATCAGGCTGGCCAGGCGGTCCTGGGCCTTCAAGGCCAGCGTCTGACCGATCATCCCGCCCATGGAGAGGCCGAGCCAGTGGGCGCGGCGGATGCCGAGGGCGTCGAGCAGCGCCAGCGCGTCATCGGCCAGCTGCTCCAGCGTGTACCTGGCCGCCGGCGCGTCGGTGCCGCCGTGGCCGCGGGTGTCGTAGCGGACGACCCGCCAGCGGCGGGTCAGCTCGGGCATCTGCGGATCCCACATCGCCGAGTGCGCGGCGAGCGAGTGGCTCAGGACGAGGGCCGGGGCGTCGGCCGGCCCCTCGATCGTGTACTGCACGGAGATGCCGTTGGCAAAGGTCTTCACGGGTCGGTCCTCCTGGCGGCCGGCGCCGGCTCCGTCGCGGAGCGCGGCTGGCCGCCGCGCGGGCTCTGCGTGAGCGTCCACTCGAGCGCGGCCGCGGCCCGTCCGTCCGCCGGGCGGCCGCGCGCGCGCAGGTGCTCGATGATCCGCCGCCGTGTCTCCGGCGGCCGGTTCTGGCCGAGCTTGAACTTCGTACGGACGCGCTCGATCGTCAAGCGGACGGCGGCCAGCTGGGCCAGCGCGCCGCGGTAGAGCGGGTCGGAGGGGTCGAGGGCGCGGTAGCCGCCCTCCGGCTGGTAGCGGGCGAGCAGCCGCACCTGCTGCGCGGCCACGCGGTCGGGCTCGGCGGCGACCGCGGCCACCCCCTCGAAGATCACGGTGCGGTGGTAGGCCGTCGCCGCACCGCCGTACTCCGGGTGCACCCAGTACGAGGGGATGACGCCCAGGACCTCGTCCACCTCGAAGACGCAGCGCGGGCGCGCGGCGACGTCGGCGACCTGCTCGTCGCGACGCACCAGGTGCAGGTCGATGGCGTCGCCGTCCCGCACGAAGGGGTAGAGGCCGACGTGCGGCGTGCCGTCCTCGCCCACCGTCACCAGCCGCCCCAGCTCCTGTCCCTGCACCAGCGCGTCCACCTCGGCCCCGGGCACGTCCGCGTAATAGTCGTGGAAGATCATGTCCTCGTCGAGGCCTCCACGTCGCGGCGGCGCCGCACCATGTCGCAGAAGTGACGGTGGATGGCCGTGTCCGCCGTGAGCTCGGGGTGGAACGTCGCCGCCAGCACCGGGTCCTGCCGCGCCAGCACGACGTCGCCGCCATGCCGGGCCAGCGCCTGCACGCCCGGCCCGAGGGCGCGGATCCGCGGCGCCCGGATGAACACCATCTGCACCGGCCGGGGGACCCCGTCGAGGACGGCTTCCCCCGTCGCCTCGAACGACTCCCGCTGCCGGCCGTAGGCATTGCGCTCGACGACCAGGTCGATCAGGCCGAGCGAGAACTGTCGGGGGTTCTCGACCTGGCGGGCGAGCACGATGACACCCGCGCAGGTGCCGAAGATCGGACGCCCGCCGGCGTGGAACTCCGCCAGCGCCGGCACGAAGTCCCAGGCCTCCATCAGCTTGAGCAGCGTCGTGCTCTCGCCGCCCGGGATGATGAGCCCGTCCAGGTCCTCCAGCTGCTCGGGCTTGCGCACCTGCACGGTCTGCACGTCGCCCGCCCCGCAGGCGCGCAGCGCCTGCTCGTGCCGGGCGAAGTCGCCCTGCAGGGCCAGCACGCCGATCTTCACCGCCGCCCCCTCCCTACCAGCCGCGCGTCTGGAGCAGCTCGTCCTTGGCGAGCTTCGAGGTCTCCAGCCCCACCATCGCGTCGCCGAGCTCCTCGCTGACCCGCGCCAGCACGTCGGGGTCCTTGTAGTGCGTGGTGGCCTGCACGATGGCCTTGGCGCGCCTGGCGGGGTCGGCGGACTTGAAGATGCCGGAGCCGACGAAGACGGCCTCGGCGCCCAGCTGCATCATGAGCGCGGCGTCCGCCGGCGTGGCGATGCCTCCGGCCGAGAAGTTGGGCACCGGCAGCCGGCCGTGGGCGGCCACCCACCGCACCAGCTCGTACGGCGCGCCCAGGGTCTTGGCCTCGGTCATGAGCTCCTCGGGTCCGAGCGTGGTGAGCCGCCGGACCCCCGTGGTGAGCGCGCGCATGTGGCGGACCGCCTCCACGATGTTGCCGGAGCCCGCCTCGCCCTTGGTCCGGATCATCGCCGCGCCCTCGCCGATGCGGCGCAGCGCCTCGCCGAGGTCGCGGGCACCGCAGACGAACGGCACCGAGAACGCGAACTTGTCGATGTGGAAGTGCTCGTCGGCGGGCGTGAGCACCTCCGACTCGTCGATGTAGTCGACGGCCAGGGATTGCAGGATCTGCGCCTCGACGAAGTGGCCGATGCGCGCCTTGGCCATGACCGGGATGGTGACGGCCTGCTGGATCTCCCGGATCTTCTTCACCGAGGCCATGCGGGCCACGCCGCCGTCGCGCCGGATGTCGGCGGGCACGCGCTCCAGCGCCATGACCGACGCCGCGCCGGCGTCCTCGGCGATCTTCGCCTGCTCGGCGTTGGTGACGTCCATGATGACCCCGCCCTTGAGCATCTCGGCGAGGCCGATGTGCTTGCGGTCCGCGATCCTGAGCCCGTTGTGCTCCGACATGCCTGTCCTCCCCGTTGCGCGTGTTCCCGCTAGACCAGCGGCACCTCGACCGGCTCCGCCGCGCGCGGCGCCGGCGGACGCCGCATCGCCTCTCGCACGACCTCCGCCAGCCGCCGCACCCCCTCGTCGATCCGCGCCGCCGGCACCGCCGAGAACGACAGCCGCAGCGTGCGGTCGCCGCCGCCGTCGACGGCGAACGCCGCGCCGGGCGTGAAGGCCACCCCCTGCTCGACGGCGCGCGGCAGCAGCGCCGCCGCGCCGAGTCCCGGCGGCAGCGTGACCAGGAGCGAGAAGCCGCCCTGGGGCTCGGTCCAGGTGATCCCGGCCGGCATGCGCCGCGCCAGCGCCGACAGCAGCAACGCGCGTCGCCGCGCGTACTCGCGGGTGACGCGCGCGGCGTGGCGGTCGAGCAGCCGCCGCTCGCAGAAACGGTACACGGCGGCCTGCAGCAGCGCGCTCGTGTGCAGGTCGGCCAGCTGCTTGGCCGCGGTGAGGCGCTCGATCACCGGCGGCGGGGCCAGGATCCAGCCCAGGCGCAGCCCCGGGAACAGGATCTTGGAAAACGTGCCGATGTAGATCACGAGCCCGTCGCGGTCCTGCGCCTTGAGCGGCGCGCGCGGCCGCTCGCCGTAGTGCAGGCTCGGGTCGAAGCCATCCTCCACCACCGGCACCTGGTGCCGGGCGGCGGCGGCCAGCAGCCGCCGCGCCGTCTCCGCGCCGATGGCCAGCCCCGTGGGGTTGTGCCCGGTGGGCTGGCAGTAGAAGAGCTTCGGCGCGTGGCGCTCCAGCAGACGCTCCAGCACGTCGACGTCGGGGCCGTCCGCCCGCCACGGCACGGCCAGCAGCTGGGCGCCGAAGGCCCGGAAGACCTGCATGGCCCGCGGGTACGTCGGCTGCTCGAGGGCCACGGCGTCCCCGGGATCGACGAACGTCCGCGCGATGAGGTCGAAGCCCTGCTGGGAGCCGTTGACGATCAGGATCTCGTCCGGCCGCGCCTCGAGCCCGAAGCGCAGGAGGTAGAGCGAGAGGTAGCGCCGGAGGGGCGCGTAGCCCGCCACCGGCGAGTACTGCAGCAGCGCCGGGCCCTCGTCGCGGATGACCTCGTTGAGCACGCGGCGGAAGGCGTCGGTCGGGAACAGCCCGCTGTCCGGCATGCCGCCGGCGAACGACACGCCGCCCGCCTCCAGCGCGCGTCCCGAGAGGACGGCGCGGCGGCGATCGTCCTCGCTCTCCACGATCTGGGCGCTGCGCGAGAACAGGCTGCTCCAGTCGATGGGCGTCTCCGCCCGACGCGCCGCCGCCGGCGCGCCCACCGGCCGCGGCGCCACGAACGTGCCCTGCCCCACGTGCGACCGGGCGGCGCCGGAGGCCACCAGCTCCTCGTAGGCGAGCACGACGGTGGCCCGGTTGACGCGCAGCGCGCGCGCCAGCTCGCGCGTGGCGGGCAGCTTCACGCCCGGCCCGAGCAGGCCTTCGGCGATGAGGCGCTCGAAGTGCGCCTGGATCTGCCGGGCCAGCGGCACCGGCTTCTCGCGGTCGAGCGGGATCTCCACGGTAGGCCATTTTCTGCTCGAAACAGCGAACGTCAAGCGCCAATTGGACTGGTCCTCCCCCGGCCACTTCCCGCCCCCGGGGAGCGCGGCCGGAGGGGCGCCGAGCAGGCCGTGGGCGCGGGCGGAGGTTTCCCAGCCGGGCTGCAGCAAGCTCCCCACCCGAGGGAAGTCCCCTGCAGGCCCGTGGCGCAACTGGCGGGAATTGCGGACCGGATCCACTGCGGGGCCGGCGGTACGGCTCTTGCGCCCAGGTCAGCACCGGCGGCGACCTCCGCGCGCGGCTTCGCCATACCCCCGACCGGGAGGCATGTGATGTCACGGTTCGAGAATGCGGCCAGCCGGATGGCCATCATGGGCGAGTTCTTCGGCTACCTCTGGCGCCAGAGGCTCTGGTGGATGATCCCCATGTTCGTGGTCATCTTCGCGTTCGGCCTCTTGCTCGTGGTCGGCCAGAGCTCGGCCCTGGCGCCCTTCATCTACACGCTGTTCTAGAGGAGACCCGCATGGGGGCGCTGTTCAGGAGCATGTGGGACGGCTGGAAGCGCTTCGCCCACTGGCTGGGCGCCAAGCAGGCGTTCGTCGTCTACAGCCTCATCTACTACGGCTTGCTGGGGCCCATCGCGCTGGCCCGCCGGCCGTTCGCCGATCCGTTCCAGTACCGCGCGCGCCGTCGCCCGAGCTTCTGGATACCGCGGGCGCCGCAGCCGGGGACGCTGGCCGACGCGAGGAGGCAGTGATGCACATCCTCGGCATCAGCTGTCACTACCACGACGCCGCCGCGGTGCTGCTGCGGGACGGCGAGCTGGTGGCCGCCGCGCAGGAGGAGCGGTTCTCCCGCAAGAAGCACGACGCCGAGTTCCCGGCGCGGGCCATCGCGTACTGCCTGGAGGAGGCCGGGATCGGTCCCGGCGAGCTCGACTACGCCGTCTTCTACGAGAAGCCGTTCCGGAAGGCCGAGCGCCTGGCCACCAGCGTGCTGGCCACCTTCCCGCGCTCGCGCCGGCTCTTCCAGGACGGCATGCACCTGCTCCTCCGGGACAAGCTGTGGATCAAGGACCTGATCCGCCGGCAGGTCGGCATCGATCCCGGGCGCATCCTGTTCGTCGAGCACCACATCTCGCACGCGGCCAGCGCGCTGTTCGCCTCGCCCTTCGAGGAGGCCGCCATCCTGACCGTGGACGGGGTCGGGGAATGGACGACGGCCACGCTGGGGCGCGGCCGGGCCCACTGGGAGACCGGCGCCAGCGCCATCGACCTCACCCACGAGCTGCGCTTCCCCCACTCGCTGGGCCTGCTGTACTCGGTCTTCACGGCCTTCCTCGGGTTCGAGGTCAACGAGGGCGAGTACAAGGTCATGGGAATGGCGCCGTTCGGCGAGCCGCGCTACGTCGAGGCCATCCGCGAGATCGTGGAGCTCCGCGACGACGGCAGCCTCTGGCTCGACCCCGCCTACGTCAGCTTCCCCTACCACACGCAGCGGTCGTTCACCCGGGCGTTCGAGCGGCGGTTCGGGACGCCGCGCGATCCCCGCGCGCGCTTCGTCACCGCCCGGACCTCCCTCTACGACGATCCCCGGCCGCCCACCGGCGAGGAGCTGCGCGCCAACCAGTACTACGCCGACATCGCGGCCAGTATCCAGCAGGTGACCGAGGACGTCATGATCGCCATGGCCCGGCACCTGCACCGGCAGACCGGGCTCGCCAAGCTCTGCCTGGCCGGAGGCGTGGCGCTGAACTGCGTGGCCAACTACAAGGTCCTGCGCCAGACGCCGTTCGAGGAGCTGTACGTCCAGCCGGCCGCCGGCGACGCCGGCGGCGCCCTCGGCGCGGCGCTCTATGCCTACCACGTGCTGCTCGGCAAGCCCCGCCGCTTCGTGATGGACCACGCGCACTGGGGTCGCCGCTACGCCGAGGCCCTGATCGCCGAGACGCTGGACGCCCAGGGCACCCGCTACGACCGCATCGACGACGACGAGCGCCTGCTCGACGAGGTCGTCGCCGACCTGGTCAACGGCAAGGTCATCGGCTGGTACCACGGCCGCTTCGAGTGGGGCCCCCGGGCGCTCGGCAGCCGCTCGACCATCGCCGACCCCCGGCGCGAGGACATGAAGGACATCGTCAACATCAAGATCAAGTTCCGGGAGCCGTTCCGGCCGTTCGCGCCGTCCGTCCTCGCCGACAAGGCCTCGCAGATCTTCGATCTGCCGGACGCCGAGAAGCACTACCCGACGCGCTTCATGCTCTACGTGACGCCGGTGCTCAGCGACCGGGTGCCGGCCATCACCCACGCCGACGGCTCGAGCCGCCCGCAGCTCGTCCACCGCGACACCAACCCGCGCTACCACCGGCTCATCGAGAAGTTCGCCGAGGCCTCGGGCGTGCCGCTCGTCCTCAACACGTCCTTCAACCTCAAGGGCGAGCCGATCGTGGGCTCGCCGGCCGACGCGCTCAACACGTTCCGGCGCAGCGGGATGGACACGCTGGTGCTCGAGAACTTCCTCGTGCGCAAGGCGCGATGAGGCGTCTCCTCGGGCCGGCCCTGCTCGTCGTCGGCGGCGTGGCGGTGGCGCTGATCGCGCTCGAGATCGGCCTGCGCGTGCTCTACCCCCAGGTGGGCATCTTCGCCCGCCACGACGTCCTCGGGATGGCGCCGCGCGCCGGACTCGACATCCGCAAGGCGTACGGCAGCCACGAGCGCGTCGTCCGCGTCAGCACGAACTCCCTCGGGCTGCGGGAAGCCGAGCTGGGGCCGCCGCCCGCGGACGCCCTCCGCGTCCTCGCCGTGGGCGACTCCATGACCTTCGGCGACGCCGTCGAGCAGGACGAGGCGTGGCCGCGCCAGCTGGCCGCCGCGCTGTCGGCCGCGGCCGGCGGCCGGCGCGTCGCCGCCGTGAACGCGGGCATCGGCGGCTATGGCACCGGGCAGGAGCTGCTGCTCTACCGGATGCTGCGCGACCGGGTCCGCCCCGAGGTCGTCGTGCTCGGCCTGTCCGCCGTCAACGACCTGCTCGACAACCTCTGCATCGAGGAGGCCTCGTACCGGCCCAAGAGCAACGCGCCGTGCTTCAGGCTCGAGCGGGGCGATCTGATCCTCCACCCCGTCCGGCACGAGGACCCGCCGGCGGAGGCCTCGCCACTCTCGTTCCGCTCCCGAGTCGTCGAGTTCTTCACGGCCCAGGCCAAGCGGGCCACCGTCTGGAACCCGCAGCTGGCGAGCCTGCTGCGGACGGCCGGCGTCGTGAAGGGCCTGCCGTACGTCCCGGGCACCATCGCCAGCTGGTACGATCCGAAACTCTCCGAGCCCGGGTGGGAGCTCACCCGCCGGCTGCTCCTCGAGTTCCGGGCCACGGTGGAGCGTGACGGCGCGCGGCTCCTCGTGCTGTTGATCCCGTCATCGGTCCAGCTGGATCCCGGCAAGGTCCGGCTGCTGCAGATCCTCGGCGGCGATTCGGCCGCAGTGCAGGCTTACCTGGCCGACCCCGACCGTCCGCAGCGGCTCGTGGCGGCCTTCTGCGAGGAGAGCGGCCTCGCCTGCGTCGACCTGCTGCCGGCGCTGCGCGAGGCGAAGGGTCGTGGCGAGACGCTCTTCTTCCCCATCGACCAGCACCTGACGCCCGCCGGCCACCGGCTGGCCGCACGCCTGCTCGCCGGCCGGATCGCCGAGCTCGGCTGGATCGACGAGCGACCCGCGGTGGCGGGGCGGCCGGCCCCGATGGCCGGGCTCCCGGGCCCGCCTGCCGGCGAGGGACGGCGATGAGGGGCAGCGCGGCTCCGTGCTCGGCGGGCCGGGAGGCGGCTGCTTGGCCATGATCGACCGGCGCTCGCGCTGACCGGCGCGGGCCCATCCCCTCCGATATAATCCTCTGCGTCAGAACGACCTCCAGGGAGGCAACGTATGGGAGCGATGAAGGAGTTCGCGGGGCTGTACTATCGCGAAGGCGCGCTGGATCCGAAGACCATGCAGCTGGTCGCGCTGGCGGCGATGGCGGCGGCCGGCTGCACGTCCTGAGTGCCGGGACGCTTCGCGGCTGCGAAGCAAGCCGGCGCCACCGAGGACGAGATCAGCGAGACCCTGATGTACGCCATGCGCGGGGCCGCCCGCGCCACCTGGTCCACGATCAAGCACATTCCCGGCATCGAGGATCTCAACAAGGAGTGGAAGACGAAGCTCGAGCGCCAGGGCACGTAGCGATCGGGGAGATCCCATGGTAGGCGAGGCCCCCATCAGGCAGGCGGTGAAGTGGATCGACGATCAGCTGGCGGACGACCCCGGCGCCGATCGGGTCAAGCTGGTCGACGAGGCCTCGCGCCGCTTCGACCTGACCCCCCTCGATCAGGAGTTCCTCTTCCGGCACCTGGCCGAGCGCAAGAAGCCGTAGTGCGCGGAGGGGGCCCGACGGCCCCCTCCGCGACCCTTCCGGACGGTGCGCGGCGGCGAAGCCGCCGGCGGCGGGTCACGACGGCTCGACCGCGACTCCGTGGCCGCGGGTCACTGCGACGATCGGCGGTCGGTGAGGCGGACGATCGTGGCGCCCCACCCGCCGCGCTCGGGCGGAGCGTCGGCGAAGGCGGCGACGAGCGGGTGGCGCCCGAGGACGCCGCGCACGATCGCGCGCTGCACCCCGGCCCCGCGACCGTGGATCACGCGCACCTCGCGGAAGCCGCGCGCGTGGGCGGCCTCCAGGTAGTCGACGATCACCGCGGCGACGTCGCGTGGGGCGAAGGTGTGCAGGTCGAGGTGATCCTCGATGGGGATGGCGTGCGGCTCGTTCTCCCCCGCCGTGGCTAGAACCTCATGCCGCCCGTCACGTGCTGCTGCCAGTGCTGGAAGCTCGAGAGATCCTCCCCCGAGAGCTTGCACTGTCAGAAGGTGGCCGCGCGCTCGAAGAAGGCCACGTCCACCGTGGCCACGCGCTCGGCGCGGGCCGTCTCCGCCACCTTCTGCGTGACCATCTGCCGCACGAACGGGATCGGGATCCGCGCCAGACGGTGGATGACCTCCTCGGTGCACGGGATCCGCGTGCCCGGCAGCACCGGCCCGCCCGTGGCCGCGGTGTCCTCCGGGGCGTGCTCGCACGTCTCCGGGACCAGCTGCTGCAGGCGCAGCGAGACGTAGTCCGTGACCCACCGCTGGATGCCGGCCTTGGCGGCGTCGAGGTCGACGCCGGTCCGTCCCAGCCGGTCGCTCACCGTCTCCAGCAGCGTCTCCAGGCGCGCCAGGCGCGCCTCCAGCGCCGCCAGGCGCCGGTCCATGCTCTCGTCGCTCATCGCTCGCCCCCTGATGCGCGGCCGGGCGGGCCCTCGGCCTCCCGGCGCGCGCGTGTCGCGGCGCTGGTCGTCACGCCAGCGCAGGATGCCGGGCGTGCCAGTCGGTGGCCCGCTGGTACGCGTCGGCGGTCCGCAGCACCGTCGCCTCGTCGAAGGGGCGACCCACGATCTGCATGCCGATCGGCAGCCCGCCGCCCGTGAACCCGCAGGGCAGCGAGCAGGCCGGGTGGCCGGTGAAGTTGAACGGCCGCGTCAGCCGGAGCAGGGCCGACCGCACGTCGCTGAGGCCGTCGCCGACCCTCGCCTGGAGCTCGCCGGCCAGCGGCGCCGCCAGCGGCGTGGTCGGCGCGAGCAGGACGTCGCGCCGGGCCAGCGCGCCGTCGACCTCGCCGCGCACGACGGCGCGCAGCTGCTGGCCGCGCACGTAGTGCACGCCGCTCACGAACGCGCCCATGCGCAGGCGCTCGCGGACGTCGGCCTGGTAGTCGGCGGCACGCGTGCGCATCCACTCGGCGTGGTACGCCAGCGCCTCGCTGGCGACGATGGCGAACGCCGCCGGCCCCACGTCCGCCATGTGGGCGAGGGTCACCTCGTCCACCACGGCTCCGAGCCCCTCCAGCGTCTTCGCGGCGCGCTCGACGGCCGCCGCCACCTCCGGCGCCGCCGACTGCAAGAAGAAGCCGCGGAGCAGCCCCACGCGCAGGCCCGTGACGTCGCCGGTCAGCGCGGCCGCGTAGTCCGGCACCGGGAGCACGGACGTGCTGGCGTCCGCCGGATCGTAGCCGGCCATCGCGCCGAGCAGGAGGGCGCAGTCGGCGGCGGTCCGGCACATCGGGCCCACGTGGTCCATCGACCACGCGAGCGGCAGCACGCCGGCGCGGCTCGCCCGGCCGTACGTGGGCTTCAGCCCCGTGATGCCGCAGAGGGCGGCCGGGATGCGGATGGAGCCGCCCGTGTCCGAGCCGAGCGCCGCCGGCGTCAGCCCCGCGGCCACGGCCACGCCGGAGCCCGAGGACGAGCCCCCCGGGATGCGCGCCGCCGCCGCGTCCCAGGGATTGCGAGCGAGGCCGTAGTGCTCGTTCAGGCCCTCGGGACCGTAGGCGAACTCGTGCATGTTGAGCTTGCCGAGCACGATCCCCCCCGCCGCCCGGAGCCGGGCGACCACGGTGGCGTCCTCGGCGGGCACGGAGTCGGCGAGGATCCGCGAGCCGCCCGTGGTCCTCACGCCGGCGGTGGCGAAGAGATCCTTCAGGGCGAGCGGCACGCCGTGCAGCGGGCCGACGGCCCGGCCCGCGGCCAGCGCGGTCTCCGCGGCGCGCGCGGCCTCGACGGCGGCGTCCCCGCACACGGTGATGAACGCGCGCAGCGTCGGGTCCAGGCGGGCGATCCGGTCGAGGTGCGCGGTGACCACCTCGACGGGCGACACGGCCTTGGTGGCGATCTGCCGCGCCAGCTCGCCGGCGGACGCCCAGTGCAGCTCGGCCATCACACCACGCGGTAGAGCGTCGCCGGCTCCGGGGCCTCGGGGCCGAGCCGCTCGAGGCGCGCCAGGCTCTCCAGCGCCCGCTCGACGGCGGGACGGATCGGCTCGAGCTCCGACGCGCTCCACTCGAAGCCGGCGAGCCGCGCCGCGCGGATCATGTCGTCGACGTTCAGGGGCATGCGCGCGAGGATACGCGGCCGCGGCGCGGCAGGCAAGGCGGCGCGCGCTACAATCGGTCCCCGTGGCCGTCCCGCTCACCGTCATCGACCCCGCGACCGCCGCCGGCCGCACCCTCTCCGTCGCCCCCGGCACCACCGTGCTCGCCGCCGCGCACGCCAGCGGCATCGAGATCGCGGCCACGTGCGGGGGCCGCGGGCGCTGCACGTCGTGCCGGGTGAAGGTCGTGGCCGGGCCGCTGCCGCCGCCGACGCTCGCCGACGAGCTGCAGCTCGGCGCCGACCTGGTGCGGGAGGGCTATCGCCTGGCCTGCCAGTGGCGCGTGGACGACGCCGTCACCGTGCAGGCCGCGCCGCCCATCGAGGAGGAGGCGTTCCAGATCCTCGGCGCCGGAGCCGCCATCCCCGCCGCCGTGGCCATCGACTCCGGCGTCGTCAAGCAGGTCGTGACGGTCTCCTTGCCCCGCGAGGAGCACCACCAGACCTCCGACGTCGAGCAGCTCGCCGCCGCCGTCGGCGTCTCGCCGACCGACGTGGGCCCGGGCGTGCTGGCCGGCCTGCCGGCCGCGCTCCGCGACGACGACGGCACGGTGACGGTGACGACCTTCGCGGGCCGGGTGCTGGCCGTGGAGCGCGGCGACACGGCGGCCATGCGCTTCGGGCTGGCCATCGACGTCGGCACCACGAGCGTGGTCACCACGCTGATCGAGCTGGGCTCGGGCGAGCAGCTGGCGTCGGTGTCGAGCCTGAACCCCCAGGCCGTCTTCGGCGGCGATCTCATGTCGCGCATCGCCTTCGCGCAGTTCAACCCGGCGAACCTGCGCGCCCTCCGCACGCGGATCGTGGGGCTGCTCAACCGCCACATCGACGAGGTGTGCCGGCGCTCGGGCGTGCTGTCCAGGTGGATCTACAAGGTCGTCGTCGTCGGCAATACCTGCATGCACCACCTCCTGCTCGGCATCGATCCGTCCTGGGTCGGCCTGGCCCCGTACGCGCCCGTCATGCGGCACGCGCTCGTGGCGCCGGCGCGCCAGCTGATGCTGCGCCTGCCGGACGAGACGCGCGTGTGCCTGCTGCCCCTCGTGGCCGGCTTCGTCGGCGCCGACGCCGTCGGCGTCGTCCTCGCCACCCGCCTCGATGGCAGCGACGAGATCCGCGTGGCCGTCGACATCGGCACCAACGGCGAGGTGCTGCTGGGCTCGCGGCGGCGGCTCTGGGCGTGCTCGGCGCCGGCGGGGCCCGCGCTGGAGGGCGCGCAGATCCGCTGCGGCATGCGGGGCGCCCAGGGCGCCATCGATCGGGCGCAGGTCGACGAGGACGTGCGCGTGCACACCATCGGCGAGGCGCCGCCGCTCGGCATCTGCGGCTCGGGCCTCATCGACCTGCTGGCCGGGCTGCTCGACGCCGGCGTGGTCGACGCCACCGGGCTCATCCGCGTCGAGGATCGCGACCGCCTGCCCCAGGCCCTCCGCGACCGCGTCGTCATGCGCGGCGAGGAGCGCGTGGTCGTCGTGCGGCGCGCCGGCGAGGACGGTACCCCGCGGGAGATCGTTCTCACGCAGGACGACGTGCGCCAGGTGCAGCTGGCCAAGGGCGCCATCGCGTCGGGGGTGGCGATGCTGCTCCGCGTCGCCGGCCTGGCGCCCGACGACCTGGCCGAGTTGATGCTGGCCGGCGGCTTCGGCAACTACGTCTCCATCGCCAGCGCGCTCCGGATCGGGCTGGTGCCCCCGCTGCCGCCCGACCGCATCCGCTACGTCGGCAACGCCGCGGCCCTCGGCGCGCAGCTGGCGCTGCTGTCCGAGGCCGAGCGCGCGCGCGCCGAGGCCATCGCCGAGGCCATCGAGCACGTCTCCCTGGCCGCGCACCCCGACTTCGAGCAGCTGTTCGTCGACGCCATGAACTTCCCCGCGGCATGACGGCGCCGCCGCGGCTGTCGGCCGCCCTGCGCGGCGCCACCGCCGGCCCGCGACCCCACACGCTCGAGGCCCGCTGGCTGGCGGCGTACGCGGCCGGGCTCGGCGAGAGCGATCCGCGCTTCTACGACCCCACCGCGCCCGGCGGTCCCATCGTGCACCCGCTGTTCCCCGTCTGTTACGAGTGGCCGCTGGCCGTCGAGCTGCGCGAGCGCGCGATCGGCGCCGCGGTGGCGTCCCTCGGCGTGCACCTCATCCACGACCTGGCGCTGCACCGGCCGCCGCGGGCGGGCGAGCGCGTCGTCACGACGGCCCGGGTGACCGACGTGATGCCGCACCGGGCCGGCACGCTCGTGGTCGTGGAGTTCGCCACCGTCGACGCCGCGGGCGATCCCGTGAGCACCACGCGCTACGGCAGCCTCTACCGGGGCGTGACGCTCGACGGGGCGGCGGCGGCCGCGCCGCCGCCCCGGCCACCCGCGCCGGCGGCGCCGGTCTGGCAGGAGCCGGTGGCCATTGCCGCGGGCGCCGCGCACGTGTACACCGAGTGCGCGCGCATCTGGAACCCGATCCACACCGATCCGGCGGCGGCGCGCGCCGCCGGGCTGCCGGCGATCGTCCTGCACGGCACGGCCACGCTCGCGCTGGCGGTGTCGCGCGTGGTGGCCCGTGACCTCGGCGGCGAGGCCTCCGCCGTGCGCGGCGTCCGCGCGCGCTTCACGGGCCTGGTGACGCTTCCCTCGACGCTCGTCGTCCGCGGCCGCGGGCGGCGGGGCGCGGAGATCCTGTTCGACGCGGTGGACGGCGGCGGCCGCCCCGTCCTCGGTGAAGGAGCGGTGCTGGCATGAAGCAGATGAGCCGGCGCGAGCGGCTGCAGGCCGCCGTGGCCCGTCGACCCGTGGACCGCGTGCCCTACGCCGTCTGGCGACACTTCCCCCGGGTGGACCGCAACCCCGCGGGGCTCGCCCAGGCCACGCTCCGCTTCCACGAGCGGTACGGCTCGGACTTCATCAAGATCACGCCCACCGGCGGCTACGCCGTCGAGGCCTGGGGCTGCGTGGAGGGCGACGTCGAGCGCCCCGACGGCCACCGCCCGTGCGCGCGGTGCGCCGTGCGCCAGCCGGACGACTGGAAGACGATCCGCCCGCTCGACCCGACGACGGCGCCGGGCTGGGCGCAGCACCTCGAGGTGATCGTCCGCATGGGCTTCGACCGCCGCATCGGCGACGCGCCGGTGCTCCCCACGCTGTTCTCACCGCTGTCGCTGGCCCGCAAGCTGTCGGGCGACCGCCTGGCCGCCGACCTCCGGGAGCACCCCAGCACGGTGAAGGACGCGCTGGAGGCCATCGCCGAGACGGTCATCCGCTTCGCCGACCTCGCCCTCACCGAGGGCGTGTCCGGCATCTTCTACTCGATCCAGGCGGCCAGCCGGAGCCTGTTCACCGAGGCGCAGTACGCGGAGTTCGGCGAGGCGCACGACCGCCGCGTGCTGGAGTCCGTCCGCTCGCGCTCGATCCTGACGATCGTGCACGGCCACGGCGATCGGCTCATGTTCGACCGGCTGGCCCGCCTGCCCGGCGACGCCTGGAACTGGGACGACCGGGCGGCCGGGCCCTCGCTCGCCGACGGCCAGGCGCTCGTGCCCGGCGCCGTGATCGGCGGGCTCGACCAGTGGCGCACCCTGCGCGACGGCACGCCCGAGCAGGCCGAGGCCGAGGTGCGCGACGCCGTGGCCCAGACCTCGGGGCTGGGGCTCGTCGTCGGTCCCGGCTGCGTGCTGCCGAGCGGCACGCCGGACCCGAACGTGGCCGCCGTCGTGAAGGCGCTCGGCGGGCCGCTCACGCGCGTGCCCGGCGCGAGCGTGTGATCCCTACTTCGCGACGTTGAAGCGGAAGTGGCAGATCTCCCCGTCCTGGACGACGTAGTCCTTGCCCTCCAGGCGGAGCTGCCCGCGGGCGCGGACGTCGGCCCACGACCCGGTGGCCGCCACGAGCTCGTCGTAGGCCGTGACCTCGGCGCGGATGAAGCCGCGCGCGATGTCGGTGTGCACGGTGCCCGCCGCGTCCTGGGCGCGCGTGCCCCGCGGAATCGGCCAGGCCCGCACCTCGTCCTCGCCGACGGTGAAGAACGAGATCAGCCCCAGCAGGGCGAAGCACTCGCGCAGGAGCCGGCTGAGCGCGGGCTCGGCCAGCCCCAGATCGGCGAGGAAGGCCGCCTGCTCGGCGCCGTCCAGCTGGGCGACCTCGGCCTCGATCACCGCCGACACCCAGGCCACGCGCGTGTCGGGCCGGCCGGCGAGGCCGGCCAGGCCCCAGCGCTCGGCGGCGCGGTCGCCCTCGGCCACGGCCTTCTCGTCGAGGTTCAGGCAGTGCAGGATCGGCTTCTGCGACAGGAACGTGAACCCGCGCACGACGCGGACCTCCTCCGCGCTCAGCGCGACGGCGCGCAGGGGGATCTCGCGCTCGAGCTCGGCCTCGAGCCTGACCAGGATCTCCTGCTCCCGCACCTCGGCGTCGGTGCGGCGCTTGCGGATCGACGCCGCCAGGCGCTCGAGCCGCCGCTCCACCACCTCCAGGTCGGCGAGCATCAGCTCCATCTCCAGGTCGCCGATGTCGCGGCCGGGATCCGGCTCGCCGAGGGCCGGGTCGGAGAAGCCCCGCACCACGTGCAGCAGCGCGTCGGCGCTCCGGAACTCCCTGGTCTCGAGGCCGGCGCGCTCGCCCTTGGCGATGCCGGCCAGGTCCACGACCTCGAACGTGGCAGGCGTGGTCTTGCGGGGCGAGAACAGGGCGCTGAGCCGGTCGACCCGGGGATCGGGCACGCGGGCCACGCCCGTGTGCAGCTCGCCGCGCCCGGTGTCGTAGCGGGAGGTCGCGACGTGAGCGCCGGTGAGGAGGTTGAACAGCGTCGTCTTGCCGCTCTTCGGCAACCCGATCAGGCCGATCTTCATGCCGTCGATTATGCCATCCGGCTCGCCGCCCGGCGCCGCGCGCTCGCGGAGATGCCCTGAGCTACGTCCCCATCGAGCTCCGGGGCGCGCTGCTCGCGCTGCTGATCTCGCTCCTGTGGGGCGCCAACCCGGTGGCCATCAAGATCGGCCTGGAGGACGCCCCCCCGCTCCGGCTCGCCGTCTATCGCTTCGTCCTCGGCGGGCTCGTGATCCTCGGGTGGGCGGCGCTGACCGGCCGCCTCGGCGCCCTGCGCGTCGAGCGCGGGCAGTGGCGGCCGCTCGGGGTGCTGGGCGTGCTCTTCACGCTGCAGATCGCCTCCATGAACGTGGGCACCGCGCTCACGAGCGCCGCGCACTCGGCGATCCTGCTCAACCTCTACGCCGTGCACACGGTCGTCCTGGCGCACTTCATGATCCCCGGCGATCGCCTGACGGTCCGGCGGCTGGCCGGCGTGGTGATCGCCTACGCGGGCATCGTGCCGCTCCTCGCCCGCCAGCCCGGCGCCGGCGCCCCCACCCTGCTCGGCGACGCCATCATGTTCGCGAGCGCGCTGGTGCTGGCCGAGCGCACCGTCTACCTGGCCCGCGCCGTCCAGCGCTTCGACGCCGTCACCCTGCTGCTCTCGCAGGCGGCCGTGGGCGTCGTGCTGCTGTCGCTGCTCTCGCTCGGGCTGGAGCCGGGGCCGACGCGCTGGACGCCGAGCCTCGGCGCCACCATCGTCTTCCAGGGCGCGGTGGTGGCCGGCTTCAACTTCGTGGTGAACCTCTGGCTGCTCAAGCGCTACCGGCCGAGCACGCTGGCGGTCTTCTTCCTCACCCAGCCGATCTTCGGCGTGGCGACGGCGGCGCTGGTGGCCGGCGACCCGCTCACACCGGCGCTGCTCGTCGCCAGCGCCGCCGTGGCCGTGGGCATCGGGCTGGCGAGCCGCTGAGGCCGCGACGCTATAATCGAGCCATGCCGTCGGCGCCGTCCACGCGACTGGAGATCGTGCCCAACCCTCACCCCGACCGCGACTACGAGGTGAGCATGACGGCGCCGGAGTTCACCTGTGTGTGCCCGATGACCGGACAGCCGGACTTCGCGACCATCCGCATCCGCTACGTCCCGGACCAGCACCTGGTGGAGCTGAAATCGCTCAAGCTCTACCTCTGGTCGTACCGCCAGCAGGGCGCGTTCCACGAGGACGTGACGAACCGGATCCTCGACGACTTCGTGGCCGCGGCCCGGCCGCGGTGGATCGAGGTCGTCGGCGACTTCATGGTCCGCGGCGGCATCAAGACCGAGGTCCGCGTCACCCACGGCAAGCGGCCCGAGCTCCCCTGACGCGCGCGGGGCCGGCGACGGCCCCGCCCCCGTGCCCGGATCACTTCGCCAGCGCCAGCAGGACCATGCCGGCGAGCATGATCAGGGCGCCCGGCGCCGACTCGCGCACGCGCTGGCGCTCGCCGAACACGGCGACGCCGACGGCCATGGCGAAGAGGATCTCGACCTGCTTCACCGCCTCGACGTAGGAGGAGAGCGTCATCGCGTACGCCGTGCCCTGGGTCAGCGTCGTCAGCGCCGCGAAGAGCCCCAGGGCCACGAACTGCCTCCAGTAGCGCGGCACCGCGGCGAAGTGGCGCGCGGAGGTGGCGAGCGCGATCGGCGTCATCAGGAGGCTGGCCGCGGCGTAGCCGCCGAGCGTCCCGGTGGCCGGATCGGAGGCGAGGATCGCGCCCTTGATGGTGATCACCGACGGCGCGTAGAACGACGCCGCCAGCAGCGTGTAGCGCTGGCCCCGGTCGGTGACCAGGACCACCAGCGGCGCCCACGGCGAGATCCGCGCGCGGCCGACGTTGAGCAGGTAGACGCCGGCGGCGCTCAGGAGCACGCCGGCCACGCCCAGCGCGTTGGGCCGCTCCCCGATGGACACCCAGGCCAGACCGAGCAGGATCAGCAGGCTCACCTTCCACAGCGCCGTCACCAGCGAGATGTCCGAGAGCTTGAGGGCCTTGGACAGGGCCAGCGTCGACACGGTCTGGCACGCGCCGAACGCCGCGCACCAGGCGAAGAAGCCCGGTTGCAGGACGGGCCAGCCGCCCCAGAGGCACGTCGCCAGCGCGAACGGCAGCAGGAAGGTGAAGCGCCCCCACACGTTGATGTACTCGTCCAGCGAGTGGCCGAGCCGCTTCATCGTGGTGTTTCGGAGCACCTGGAACAGCGCGGCGGTGAGCGCGAGCGCGAGCCACATGGGGCGGCATTGTAGCGCGGCCGGTTTCTGCCGCCGCGCGCCGGCGCCGAGCGCGCTACCGCGACCGCACGCCGCGCAGGAAGCGCAGCACCGTGCGGTTGAAGGCCTCGGCCTGCTCGATGAAGAAGCCGTGGCCGCCCGGCAGCACGGCCAGCCGGGCGCGGGGGATCCGTCGGGCCAGGTCCCGCGAGAACGCGGGCGGCGTGAGGACGTCGTCCTTGCCGACCACCACCAGCGTGGGCACGCGGAGGCCGCGCAGGCGGCTCATCCGGCTGCCGTTCCAGGTCAGCAGGCCGCGCGCCTGGCGCTCGATGGCCTCCGGCTTGGTCTGGTGCGGGTACGCCATGCTGCGCTGCAACGCCGTCTCGACGCTCTCCGGCTTCTCGAGGAAGGCCGGGCTGAAGATCCACGGGTAGAGGACGTGACGGTAGCGCTCCTCCAGCGGCACCCGGTAGGCGAGCGCGCACCAGGCCTCGATCGTGCGCAGGAACCGGGCGTCGCCGCGCGCCCACGTGCAGGCCAGCACGAGGGAGCGGACGAGCCGCGGATGGCGCAGCGCCAGCTCCTGGGCGATCGTGCCGCCCATCGACGTGCCGAGCACGTGGGCCCGCGCGATCCTCAGGTGGCGCAGCAGGCCGGCGGCGTCCTCGGCCATCTGCGCCGTGGTGTAGACGGGCTCGGCCGGCAGGTCGGACTCGCCCACGCCGCGGTTGTCGAAGGTGATGACCCGGAAGTGCGGCGCCAGCGCCCGCACCTGCAGCGCGAAGTTCACGGCCGGCGCCGAGAGCCCGTTGATCAGGAGCACGGGGTCGCCGTCACCGGCGACCTCGTAGTGCAGCCGGATCGCGCCGACGACGGCGTGCGGCACGTCAGGCCGCCGCCGCGGGGAAGACCGCGACCTTGATCGACGCCGGATCGCGGTGCGCGGCGAAGGCGGCGTCGATGGCGCCGAGGGGGTAGCGGTGGGTGATCAGGGGCGCCGTCCGCACGGCGCCGCGGGCCACCAGCGCGAGGGCGGCGGGGAACTCGTCCTGGTAGATCATCGAGCCCGTGATGGTGACCTCGCCCCGTACCACGCCGAAGAAGGCCACCGCCGTGGGCTCGTGCGGCAGCCCGGTCAGGACGACGCGGCCGCCCGGACGCACCAGGGCCAGGGCGTGGTTGACGGCCTCCGCGGTGCCGGCGGTCTCGACGACGAGGTCCACGCCCTCGCGGCCCGAGAAGCGGCGCGCGGCGCCCGACAGGTCGCCGTCGCCGACGAGCGCCGTGGCCTCGGCGCCCAGCGCGGTGGCCAGGGCGAAGCGCCGCGGCGTCCGGCCCACCGCCATCACGCGCGCGCCGGCCGAGCGCAGCACCTGGATCGCCAGCAACCCCAGCGTGCCGGCGCCCACCACGGCCGCGCTCTCGCCGTGGCGGGGCGTCCCGCGCCCCACCGCGCGGACGACCACGGCGAGCGGCTCGCACAGCAGGACGTCCTCGTCGGAGAGGCCGGGCGGCACCGCCCAGCAGCACCGCTCGGGCACGGTCGCCAGCTCGGCGAAGCCGCCGTCGACGTCGATGCCGACCGCCGTCCGGGACAGGCAGAGGTTCCGGTTGCCCTCACGACAGAGCGGGCATCGCCCGCACGAGTAGTTCGGCTCGACGACGACCCGCTCGCCCGGGCTGACGCGCTCCACGCCCGCTCCCACGCGATCCACGCGCCCGAGGAACTCGTGGCCGAGGATCCTCGGATACGCCACGGGCCGGTCGCCCGTCCAGATCCGGTAATCGGTGCCGCAGAGCCCGGCGGCGCTGACGCGCACGACCACTGCGCCCGGCGCCGGGGCGGCGGCGACCGCCGCGTGCACCCGGAGGTCTCGGGGGCCGTGCAGGACTGCGGCGTTCATGACGGCCAACGATACGTGAGGTCACAAACGGTGATCAACCGGCCGCCCGGACCCCAGGACGGCGCCCGTCGTGACGGCGGGTTGCGACGTCGCACGTACGAGGCTGCTCGAGGTCTCACGCGGCGCTGTGCCCGCCGTCCAGGTAGATCGTCTGCCCGGTCATGAAGTCCGACGCCGCGGAGGCCAGGTACACGACCAGCGGGCCGACCTCCTCGGGCTTGCCGATGCGGCGGGCGGGAATGTCGCGTACGAGCCGCTCGGCCACGCGGGGGTCCTGCCAGGCGGGCGCCGACATGTCGGTGTCGAACCAGCCGGGGGCGATGGCGTTGACCTGCACGTTGTGACGGGCCCACTCGACGCCCAGCGTCCGGGTGAACGCCACGACGGCGCCCTTGGTGGCCGCGTAGACGGTGTAGCCGGAGAGCCCCACGGCGGCGAGCATCGAGGCCACGTTGATCACCTTGCCGGCGCGCTGGCCGATCAGCACGGGCGCCGCCGCCCGGCAGAGCGCGATGGCCCCGTGCAGGTTGATGTCCGTGAGCCCGCGCCACTCGTCCGGAGCCCACTCGGCCAGCGGCTTGACGCGGGCCAGGCCCGAGTTGTTCACGACGATGTCCAGGCGTCCCAGCGTCGCCACCGTCCGCGTCACCAGGGCCTCGACCTCCGCGTACCGCGTCACGTCGGTGGGCGCCACGCAGGCCCGCCGCCCCGCCGCCTGCACGCGGCGCGCCGTCTCCTCGAGGTCGGGCTTGGAGCGCGCCGCCAGCGCGACGTCGGCGCCGGCCTCGGCCAGGGCCACCGCCATGGCGCGCCCGAGGCCGCGGCTGGCGCCGGTCACCACGGCCACCTTGCCGGCCAGCGCGGCGGCGCTCACCGGCCCGCGCGCCAGGTCACCGGTAGAGGTCCTCCAGCACCGGGCGATACTTCTCGGTGACCACCTTGCGCTTGACCTTCATGGTCGGCGTCAGCTCGCCGCCCTCCTGCGTGAAGTCGGCGGGAACGACGGCGAAGCGCTTGATCTTGGCGTACGACTGCAGCTGCGAGTTCTTCTCCTCGACCGTCCGGCCGACCCGCTCGACGACTTTCGGATGCTTGACGAGGACCGCGGCGTCCGTCGTCAGGATCCCCTGGTCGCGGGCGAACTTCGTCAGCTCGTCGGGATTGAGCGTGACGAGGGCCACGGGATACGGACGGCGGTCGCCGTAGACCATGACCTGGCTGATGAACGGATCGGCCTTGAGGAGGTTCTCGATGTTCTGCGGCGCGATGTTCATGCCGCCGGCGGTGACGATCAGGTCCTTCTTGCGGTCGGTGATGAACAGGAACCCCTCGTCGTCCAGGCGGCCGATGTCGCCGGTGTGGAACCAGCCGTCGGGCTCGAAGACCTCGCGGGTCGGCTCCGGCTGCTTGTAATACCCGCGCGTGGCGATGTTGGGACCGCGCGCCAGGATCTCGCCGTCGGCGGCGATCTTCAGCTCGACGCCCGGCAGCGCCTGCCCCACCGAGCCGAACTTGAAGCGGCCGGGACGGTTGAACGTCAGCACCGGGCACGTCTCGGTGAGCCCGTAGCCCTCGAGGATCAGGATGCCTGCGGCGTGGAAGAACTCGGCGATGTCGCGCGAGAGCGGCGCCCCGCCGGAGACGGCCCACTGCAGCCGCCCGCCCAGGGCCGCGTGCAGCTTCGAGAAGACCAGCCAGTGGGCGATGCGGTGCTTGACCGCCAGCAGGCCGCCCACGGGCTTGCCCTGCTGCTGCAGTCGGCTCACCGCGCTGCCGGCGGCCATCGCCCAGTGGAAGATGCGCCTCTTCATCGGCGAGCCGGCCTGCACCCCGGCGAGGATCTTGGCGTACACCTTCTCGAAGACCCGCGGCACGCTGCAGATGAAGTGCGGGCGCACCTCGCGCAGGTTGTCGGCGACCTTGTCCAGGTTCTCGGCGAAGGCCGTGGTCAGCCCCTTCCAGGGACCGAGGAAGGCCTCCAGGCGGGCGAACGAGTGCGCGAGCGGCAGGAAGAGCAGGTGCACCCAGCCTTCCTCGGTCGGCGTGGTCTGGCCCGCCGCCGTCAGCGCGGCGACGTGGTTGCCGTGCGTCTGCACGACGCCCTTGGGCGGTCCCGTCGTGCCGGACGTGTACACGATGGTCGCGATGTCCTCGGGCTTCGTCGCGGCCAGGCGTTCGGCGAGCGTCGAGGCCAGCGCCCCGCGCCGCTCCCGGCCGGTCTGGCGCAGCGTGTCCCAGGTCTGCACGATGTCGGGCGGACGCCTGGCCTCGTAGCCGCCGATGACGACGATCTGCTCCAGCGCGCCCATCTTGGGCCGCGCCTCCAGGGCCTTGGCCAGCTGCGCGGCGTCCTCGACGATCAGCGTGCGCGCCCCGGAGTCGTTCACGACGTAGGCGATGAGGTCGGGAGGATACGTCGGGTAGATCGGCACCGTGATGCAGCCGGCGCTGAGGATGGCCATGTCGGCCTGCACCCACTCGGCGCGGCTGGAGGACAGCAGCGCGACGGCCTCGCCCTTCTGCCGGCCGAGCGCCAGCAGCCCCAGGGCGACCTCCTCCACCACGACGCCCACCTCGCGCCACGTCAGCGTCCGCCAGGCGCCGTCGAGCTTCACCATCTGAGCAGGCCGCTCACCGCTCTGCTCCACCCGGCTCCAGAACATGCGCGCCAGCGTGTCTCGGGCCATGGCCAACCTCCTGAAAAATCAGACCAGACGACGGCTGTCGGACCATACCACGCCGGGATTGACGCGCCGCGATAAATCACTTGCGCCTTCTAACGCGACGCGTTATCCTCCGTGGTGATCGCCCGGGCGTGGCGGCCGACGCCACGTGCGAGCGCGCGGGGCCTCGGTGCGAGGCTCCGCGAGGCCGATGCCTCGAAACGCAGGTGGAGGTGAGCATCATGCAGGACGCGATGAAAGCCCAGGAGCTGCTGGGACAGCTGGCCGGCAAGACGATGGAGACGATGGCGGCCTGGGCCGACGCCAACCAGCGCGTGGCCCACGAGCTGTTCGAGCTCGGCGCCGGCGCCGCCAAGGAGAGCATGCGCCTGTCCTCGGAGCTGTCGCGCGGCGCGCTCGACGCCGTGCGCGAGAGCCAGACGGCGGCCCTACGGTGGCAGGCGGCGTGGGTGGAACTGCCGAAGGACCCGGCCGCCTGGTACCAGAAGGCCGTCGCCGAGGGCCTGAGCGGGGCGCAGCAGGCGTTCCGCCGGGCCCAGGACACCGCTCAGGCGGTGACGCGCTCGGCCGAGCGGATGCAGGCCTCGGCCGAGCAGGCCGGCAAGGGCATCCAGGAATCGTTCGCCGGCGCCGTGGCGAAGATGAAGGACGTGTACTCGACCGCCGCCTGACGGCCGACGCTCCCGAGGCGACGGCCCGGCGTTCGCGCCGGGCCGTCGTCGTCTCATCCCGCGGGACGCGCCCTCACTTCTCCGTGCGCCGCTTCTCCAGCCGCTCCTCGAGCGAGCGGAGCCGCTCGCGCAGCGCGGCGACCTCGTCGCGCAGGCGGTCGGGATCGGGCTCGGCCTCGCGCCGCGCTTCGGGCCGGCCGGCGGCGGCCGGGGCCCAGCCCGCCCGCTGCGACCACTCGCGGAACACCCGTTCCATCTCGCGCTGGTTCGACACCAGGCCCTCGAAGCTCGACTTCATCGAGCGCTGCACGAAGTCCTGCCATGTCTCGCCGTACTTGATGAGCTGGTGCAGGAACGCGGCGGGCAGCGCGGTCCGGTGGTTGCGCTCGTTCTCGAGGATGATTTGGGTCAGCGTCACCGAGGTCAGGTCCTCGCCGGTCGCCGCGTCCACGACCGAGATCTCCTTGCCGGCGCGGACCATCTCCTCGATCTCTTCCAGGGTGACGTACCGGCTCTCCTGGGTGTCGTAGAGCTTGCGGTTCGAGTACCGCTTGATGACGTACGCCATGGCGGGACCTCCGACGCGCGGAGTCTAACACCGTGCGTCAGGACCGACAAGGCGACGGGTGCTACACTGGCGGCTCTGCCAGGACCACGAGGAGGTGGCGAGATGAAGCTGAAAGGCCGGACGGCCCTGGTCACCGGCGGCTCCCGCGGGATCGGTCGCGCGATCGCCCTGGCCCTCGCCGACGAGGGCGCCGACGTCGCCATCAACTATGTGTCGAGCGAGGCCGCGGCGATGGACGTCGTGCAGAGCATCGTGAAGATGGGGCGCCGGGCACTCCTCGCCCGCGCCGACGTGAGCGATTACCCCGACACCTTCCGGATGGCGCAGGACGTGATCCGGGAGTTCGGTCACCTGGACATCCTCGTCAACAACGCCGGCGTCAACTCCGACAAGACGTTCGTGAAGATGGACCACGCCTCGTGGCGCAAGGTGCTGGCCATCAACCTGGACGGCGTGTTCAACGCCACCAAGGTGTTCATCGACCAGATGCTCGCCCAGAACTACGGGCGCGTCGTCAACATCACGTCGGTGATCGGGCAGATCGGCAACTTCGGGCAGGCCAACTACGCGGCGTCCAAGGCCGGCGTGGCGGCCTTCACCAAGTCTTTGGCCAAGGAGCTGGCCGGCAAGGGCGTCACCGTCAACGCGGTGGCGCCGGGATTCATCGAGACGGACATGGTGGAGGGCATTCCCGAGCGGGTGCGCAACCGGCTGCTCGAGCAGATCCCGCTCAAGCGCTTCGGCACGGCCGAGGAGGTCGCCCGCGCCGTGGCCTACATCGTCTCGGCCGACGGCGACTACATCACCGGCGCCGAGCTGTCGATCAACGGCGGCCTGCTGATGTAGGCGCCGCCGGACGCGGCAGGCCGAGGCGGAGCAGCCTGAGCCCGAGATCGCTCCACAACACCATGGCCTGCGCGGCGGCCACCCAGGGCTGCATGACGAGCGGCACGCGCGCCCCGCGCGGGGGCGGCGCGGCATCGTAGACCACCGGCGAGCGCGCGGGCATCACCCAGGCCTCGCCGGTCAGCACGTCCTCGCCGTGCTGGTTGCGGCACACCGTGGACAGTCGGATCCGGTTGCGCTCGGGGAAGACCTCCAGCACCTCGACGCGGGTCGTGATCGTGTCGCCGGGCTTCACCGGGCGGGTGAACTTGAGGCTCTGTGAGAGGTAAGTAGATGGCCCCCGGGCCGGGGAGCGTGGTGCCGATCACGGCCGAGATGAGCCCGGCCGTGAAGACACCGGGCGCGATGGGCTCGCGGAAGGCCGTGGTGGCCGCGAACGCGGCGTCGCTGTGGATCGGGTTGTAGTCGCCCACGGCGTCCACGAACTCGCCGATGTCGGCCATGGTGACGGTGCGCGTGATCTCCGCGGCGTCGCCCGGGGCCAGCTCCGCGATGGTCCGGCCCCTCATGCGCCCTCCACGGCCGCGGTGCGGACCTGGGGCCGGGCCAGGCCATCCAGCCGGCGCAGGACGGTGCCCAGCATCTCCTCCAGGCGCTCGACCCGCTCGTCCAGCTCGACGAGCTGACGCGCCACCGCGGTGAGCTGCGTCCGGGACGCGATGTTCAGCGTCTGCAGGGCCGTCTCGGTCGCCTGGTCGCTGGCCTTCCGGAGCGGCGCGGAAGTCGCCAGCCACTGATCGAGGTACCGGCCGAGCAGTCGCGCGAACTCCTCGGTGTTCATGGCCTGCCCGAGCGCGCGGGACCAGGCGTCGATCGACTGGTCGAGCAGGCTCTTCCACTGGGCGACCGCGTCCGGAGGCATCTGGGCCCGGGCGAACGCGGCGGCCCACGCCTGCGCCGTCTGCTCCACGAACGGCCGCCAGAACGCGGCGGGATCGGCGGCCGCGGGCGGCGGCGTCCCCGCCACCAGCCGGGACCAGGCCTGCGCCCCCTCCTCGATCTGGCGCCGCCACACCTCGAACATCTGCTGGGTCGCATCAGCCATCATCAATCCTCATCGTAGCCCGGTTGACGCCGTGCGCCAAGCGGGATGACGCAGTGCTTCATCGAGACCGCGGGGCCAGCCAGCCCGAGACCTTGGGCCAGCAGTGCAGCGCGGCGCCCCGGCCGGCGATCAACGAGATGTGCCCGCCGGGCAACTCCACGTACTCCTTGTCCGCGCTGCCGACGGCGTCGACGAGCGCCCGCACGCACTCCGACGGGGCGATGTAGTCCTCGCGCGCCCCGACGACGTAGACCGGGCAGCGGATGGCCTCCAGCCGCACGGGCCGGCCGCCCAGCGTGAGCGTCCCGTGGACGAGCTTGTTGTCCTGGTAGAAGTCGCGGACCCACTCGCGGAAGAACTCCCCCGGGAACGCCACGTACTCGTTGGCCCACTTGTTGAGCGCGGTGAAGCCCTCGACGTACTTGTCGTTCCACAGGTTCCACCAGAGGTTCAGGTTGGTGGAGACGTCCATCGTCGGCTTGAGCAGCTTGAATCCGGCCTTGACCATGTCCGCCGGGACCGAGCCCAGCGTGTCGACGAAGCGGTCGACGTCGAAGTGCTTGCGGTCGAGCCAGAGCCCGAAGAGCCCGACCTTGGAGAAGTCGATGGGCCCGGCCATGTTGATGTAGTTGCGGACGGGCACCTCCGGGTGGCTGGCCACGAAGGCCGCCGACAGCGGCGCCCCCATGCAGTAGCCGAGCACGGAGAGCTCGGGCGCGCCCGACGTCTCGAGCACCTTGCGCGCCATCTTCGGCAGGATCCGCGTCACGCAGTGCTCCAGCGTGAGCCCGTTGTCCTCGGGGCCGAAGACGCCCCAGTCGAGCAGGTAGAAGTCGAAGCCCTCGCGCGTCATGTGCTCCACGAAGGAGCCGCCGGGCAGCAGGTCGAAGATGTAGGGCCGGCTGATCCCGAGGTTGGGCACGAACAGCACGGGCGTCCGGTGCGTCCGCGACGAGGCGTAGCGGTACAGCCGCGACTTGTTGGTCCGCCAGATCTCCTCGCGCGGGGTCGGCCCCACCCGCGGCTGCGGCGGCGTGAGGGCCAGCCGGGCGAGATTGTCCATCCGCCGCACGGTGCGGTCGATCTCCTGCTGCCACCGCTCCAGCACCTCGGGCGCCACGCCGGCGGCCTGCGCCTCGACGTAGCCATTGGTGAAGCGGTCGACGATGTCGGCGAAGCGTTCGGGCCCCATCCTCGATTCGCCTCCTACATGGAGAACATGGAGCCCAGCTTCATGGCCAGGCCCATGTCTCCCTTGATCTTCAGCTTGCCGGACATGAACAGCATCTGGGGATTCTGCTTGCCGGTCGTCACGTCGATCCAGTCCTGCGCGCCCACCTGGAGCGTGAGGTTGGGGTTGGCGGCCGCCCCCTGGTTCACCGCGCAGGTGCCGTCCTTGATGACCGCGTGCCAGGTGCCGCCGCCCTCGCCGCTGATGTCGTACTGGACGGTGGCGTTGGTGCCGCCGGCCTTGTCCGGCCGGAAGCGGCTCGGCATGTTCTGGAAGATCTCGCTGACTGTGGGCATGTTGCGTCCTCCTATGTGCCGTCGGGGCGGCTGCGCAGAGCCTCCGCCGCCCGACGGTCGGCCTCCTGAACCCGCTCGGTCGACTAGAACGTGAAGAGATCCATGCCGCCGGTGACCGTCAGGACGGCCCCGGTGATGTAGCGGGCGCGCTCAGAGCAGAGGAAGGCGATGGCGTTGGCCACGTCCTCCGGCTCCCCCTCGCGCTGCATGGCCACGCGCTTGACCATCCGGTCGTAGAGCGGCGAGAGCTTGGCGTTGGGCCCCACGATGCCGGGCGCGATGACGTTGCAGGTCACGTTGTGGCGCGCCCCCTCGAGGGCCACGGACTTCGCGAACCCGACGAGGCCCATCTTGGTGGTGGCGTACGCCGTCTGCCCGAAGCCGCCCATGAGGCCGGCGATCGAGGCCATGCACACGACGCGGCCCCACCGCCGCTCCCGCATGCCGGGGAACACGGCCCGGGTGGCGTTGAAGGTGCCGGTCAGGTTCACCGCCAGGTTGAGCGCCCAGTCCTGCTCGCTGGTGTCCTTCAGCTGGCCCATCGTGTAGATGATACCGGCGTTGTTGACCAGGATGTCGACCGCGCCCAGATCGCGCTCCACCGCGGCGACCACGTCGCGCACCTGCCCGCTCTCGCGCACGTCGCACACGTAGCCGCGCGCCACTCCGCCCTTCGCGACGATCTCGCCCGCCGCCTCGGCCGCGCCCTCCTCGTTCAGGTCGAGGACGGCCACCTTCGCCCCCTCGGCGGCGAGCACCTCGGCGTCGGCCCGGCCCAGGCTGCGGGCGGCGCCGGTCACGATGGCCACGCGGTCGCGGATGCCCAGGTCCACGTCAGCGCCCCTTGAACTGCGCCTCGCGCTTGCCGAAGAACGCCTGGATGCCCTCGGCGGCGTCCTCGGTGCGCAGCGTCTGCAGGAAGGCGCGCGTCTCGACGTCGAGCGCCTTGTCGATGGGCGCCTCCAGGCCCTCGTTCACGACCTCGATGATGAGCCGGGTGGCGATGGGGGGCCGCTTCGCGAGCTGCCGGGCCAGCGCCTTCGCCTCCGCGAGCGTCTCGCCGTCCTTGCACAGGCGGTTCACGAGGCCCAGCGCCAGGCACTCCGCCGCGGGCACCTGCGTGCCCAGGATCATGAACTCCAGCGCCTTCGTGCGCCCGATGAGCCGCGCCAGCCGCTGGGTCCCGCCGAAGCCCGGGATGATGCCGAGGTTCGACTCCGTCTGCCCCATCCGCGCCGACTCCTTGAGCAGGCGGAAGTGGCAGGCCATGGCGATCTCGCAGCCGCCGCCCAGCGCGTGGCCGTTGAGGGCGGCGATGACCGGCTTGGGAAAGCGCTCGATCTTGCGCAGGACGGCGTTGCCGAAGCGGATGAACATGTCCACGCCGCCGCCGGCGAAGGCCGAGCCCAGGTCGGCCCCGGCGCAGAAGATCCGGTCGCCGGCGCCGGTGAGAACGACGGCCAGCACGCTCTCGTCACCGGCGAGGCCATCCAGGGCCTCGTTGAGCTCGCGCATCAGCGCCTCGCTGATGGCGTTGGCGGGGGGCCGGTCGAGGGTGATGACCGCGAAGCGCTCCTCGCGGTCCACGCGCAGCGTCTCAAACGCCATCGGTCGACACTCCCTTGAGGAAGATCGAGGCCACCGCCTCCGCGGCGTCGCTCAGCCGGTAGCCGCGCTTGCCCAGCACCCACGAGGTGGCCACCTGGTCCATGGCCCCGAAGAGCACCTTGGTGGCGATCTTGACGGGCAGGTCGGCGCGGAAGCGCCCGGCGGCGACGCCCTCGTGCAGCACCGAGCCGATCAGGTCGAAGTACGCCGACACCTCGTGCGCGGAGGCGCCGCGGAAGAACTTGTGGCCCTGGCGGAGCTCGACCTGGACGACCTCGGCCAGGTCGGGGTCACGCTCGAGCACGGCGAAGTGCAGCGCCACCAGCCGCCGGATCTTGGCCACCGCGTCGGGCTCGGCGGCGATCTCGCGCCGCACGAAGGCCACCCACTCGGCCATCTTCTCGCGGAACAGGGTGACCAGGATGTCGTCCTTGGTCCTGAAGTAGAGGTAGATGGTGCCGCTGGCGATGCCGGCCTCGCGGGCGATGTCCGAGACGCGGGAGTTGTAGTAGCCCGTGCGCGCGAACACGCGGATGGCGGCGTCGACGATCTGCTGCGGCTTGCCGGGATCGCGCATGCGAGGTACTGAACCGTGGTTCATTGTAGGGGCCGCACGGAGAAGGTGTCAACGCGCGTGTTTCGAGGGGGGAGGCCAGGGCCGAGGCCGGGAGGCCCCGAACCGGCCTGCTAGGTCCGGTCGCGGTACAGGGCCTTCAGCCACGGGGGAGCCACGAACGTCGTCAGCATCACGACGACCACGACGGCCGCGTACACGTCCTCGGTGACGACCCCCGCCGCCAGGCCGGCGCCCGCGAAGATGAGCCCGACCTCGCCGCGTGGAACCATTCCCACCCCGACCGGCCAGCGACGCACGCCGCGCTGGTAGACGGCGAGCCCGCTGGCCAGCTTGGAGGCGACGGCCACGGCGGTCAGCAGCATGGCCACGCCGAACTGTCCCTGCTCGCCGAACGGATCGAGCATCGCCGGCTGGACCTTCATGCCGACGCTGACGAAGAAGACGGGCACCAGGAGATCGGCGACGGGCTTGATGCGGTCCTCGATGTGCGCGCGTCGCTCGGTCGTCGCCAGCACCAGCCCCGCGGCGAAGGCGCCGATGATGGTGGCCAGGCCGATGAGATCGGCGACGGCTGCGAGCGCGACCGCGAACACGACCGAGGACACGATCAGCGTGCCCCGGGCCCGCATGCGCGACGTCCAGCGGACGAGGGTCGGGGCCAGCCGTATCCCGACGACGATGGCGACGACGAGAAAGACGAGGGCCTTCGCGGATAAGAGACCGATGGTCGCCAGCGAGACACTCCCGGTCCGAGCGATGCCCGTCACCACGGCCAGGATGATGAGGCCGAGGATGTCGTCCACGACCGCCGCCCCGAGGACCACCCTGGCCGCGGCATCCTGGAGCCGGCCGAGGTCGGCGAGGATTCGCGCGGTGATCCCGACGCTGGTGGCCGTCAGCGTCGCGCCGACGAAGACGGCGACGAGGGATGGGTGGCCGAACCACTGCATGACGCCGTAGCCCACGGCGAACGGGACCGCCACGCCGACGACGGCCACGAGGGTGGCCTGCGCTCCCGCCCGCAGCAGCTCGTGGAGGTCCGAATCGAGGCCGACCTCGAACAGCAGGATCAGGACGCCGAGTTCGGCGAGCGCGTGCAACGCGTCCGAGTCGTGTACCAGGCCGAGGACGCCGGGCCCGATGAGGACGCCCGCCAGCAGCTCGCCCAGAACGGCCGTTTGCCCGAGCCGCTCCATCCCCTCGCCGGCGAGCTTGCCGGTCAGCCAGACGAGGACGAGACCGAGCAGCAGGTCACCGAATTCCATGGTCACCACCCTGGCCGCGGCCCTCGAGCCCGATGTGGCCGTACGAGCCCGCCTCGGGGTCGGTGACGAACCGTCCTACTCCGGCCATGGGTGCCTCCCGGTCACAACAGAGACTTCGCGATCGCCACCAGCACCCACGCGATGAGCAGCATCGAGACCGCCACCGCGAGGCCTTCGTAGCCCGCCCGCATCTTCATCCGCCTCGTCCTCCACCGACGACGTGTGGCCCGTGAGCGCACGCGCCCCTGGGGAGCAGGAGCGCAGACCGTGAGCCGCGGAGGCCGTGTCTAGTGGGGGTCTTCGGAGGACGGGGCTGGATCGCAGAGGGCGCGAGGCAGGCGGCAGACCACCGAATGCCGACGCGGTGTGACGTGGCTGCGGGCCACCGCGCCATGCGAGGGATCACGACGAGACGGCGAGACCGGCACGGCGTCGATCGGCGGAGGAGGCAGGATGACGACCCGGGCCGTCACGCGAGTGCGGGATGCATCGATGCTCTCGACCGAATCCGCCGCGTCGAACACGAACGCGCCCGGCATCTCGGCGCATGACAGATCGACGACGACGTAGAGGAGAACCGCGAGGAGCAAGATCCGGCGACGCCTCACGCGCGTGATTCTACCGCGGGGCGGGCCTCGGCGTCGCAACGGGCCGCGACCACGGTCCCGGAATGGTCGGAATCCCGCGTGTTACGATGCCGGGCATGACGATCAAGTACCGGATCGGCGTCATGCCCGGGCCGTGGCCCGCCGGCGCCGGCGTCGAGCACTTCTGGCGCTTCCTCGACCTCTGCGAGCGGACCGACATCGACTCGGTGTGGTTCAACGAGCGCCTCTCGGCGCCGCTGCTCGTGCTGGAGCCGGTCACGGCCATGGCCGCCGTCGCGGCGCGCACGCGGCGGCTCAAGTTCGGCCCCAGCGTGCTGATCACGCCGTTCCGGACGCCGGTGCTGCTGGCGCGCGAGCTGGCCATGCTCGACTGGCTCTCCGGCGGCCGCATGCTCCCCGCGCTGGGCATCGGCGTCGAGCAGGAGCGCGAGTTCCGGGCGGCCGGCGTGCCGTTCACGGAGCGGGGGCGGCGGACCGACGAGGCCATCGCCATCCTGCGGCGCTGCTGGACGGAGGACGAGGTGACCTTCGCCGGCCAGTTCTGGCAGCTCGACCGCGTGAGCGTGCTGCCCCGGCCCGTCCAGCAGCCGTTGCCCGTGTGGATCGGCGGCAACAGCGAGGCCGCCATGCGGCGCGCCGGGCGCCTGGGCGACGGCTGGATCCCCTCGTTCATCACGCCCGAGCAGGTGCGGGTCGGGATCGACAAGACCCAGGCCTTCGCCGCCGAGGCCGGGCGCCAGGTCCCCGCCGACCACTTCGGCGCGCTCGTCTACTTCGGCTTCGACGACGACCCGGCCCGCGCGCGCGCCGCCGCCCAGCCCTTCCTGCCGCGCGGCCGCACCGACGAGGCCACCCTCGCCGCCTGCACGGCCTTCGGTCCGCCGGCGGCGCTGATCGAGCGGCTGGAGGAGTACGTGCAGGCCGGCGCCTCGAAGTTCATCGTGCGGCCGATGGTGCCCCCCGACCGGGTCCTCGACCACTTCGCCCGGCTGGCCGAGGAGGTCATTCCCGCTTTTCATCGACGCGAGGGCCCCGACATGGCCCCCATGGGGGGCGCTCCTCGGCAACACGCGGACTGACCCGTCAGCGGCCGCGGAGGATCTCGACGAGCAGGTCGGGATCGACGTTGCCGCCGGAGAGCACGACGCCGACGCTCGCGCCGAGCTCGACGGGCACGCGCCGGGCCAGCACGGCGGCGGCGCCCACCGCCCCGGTCGGCTCCGTCACCAGGCAGGCGCGCAGCGCCAGCAGCCGGACCGCCGAGCGGATCTCGTCCTCGCTCACCAGCGCGATGTCGGTCAGGTTCCGGGCCAGGATCGGGAACGTCAGCGCGCCGGGCGTGGTCACACGGATGCCGTCGGCGATGGTCGTCGGCGGCGGGATGGTCACGCGCTCGCCCTTCTGCAGCGACTGCCAGGTGTCGCTGGCGCTCTCGGCCTCCACCCCGATGACGACGATGCCCGGGAACAGTCCCCGGGCCACCGTGCTGCAGCCGGCCATGAGCCCGCCGCCGCCGACGGGCGCCACCAGGGCGTCCAGCGAGGGCACCTCCTGGAACAGCTCCAGCGCGACCGTTCCCTGCCCGGCCATGACGGCGTGGTCGTCGTAGGGCGGCACCAGCACGCGGCCCGTCTCCTCGGCGAGTCGCCGCGCGATGGCCTCGCGGTCCTCCGTCTGGCGGTCGTAGAACACGATGTCGGCGCCGTAGCCCCGCGTGGCCTTGACCTTCAGCGCCGGCGCGTCGGTGGGCATGACGACCAGGGCCGTGGTGCCGACGATCCGCGCGGCCAGCGCCACGCCCTGGGCGTGGTTGCCGGACGAGAAGGCCAGCACGCCGCGGGCGCGCTCCTCCGGGTTGAGCGTCAGCAGCTTGTTCAGGGCGCCCCGGAGCTTGAACGAGCCGCCGCGCTGGAGGTTCTCGCACTTCAGGAAGACGCGGTAGCCGGTGACGTCGTCCCAGGTCTGCGACGTCACCACGGGAGTCCGCGTGATGTGGCCCTGCAGGCGGCGCGCGGCGGCGTCGACGTCGTCGAGGGTGAGCGTGCTCACTGCGCGCGGCCGATTATGCCGGACCGGACGGACCGCCGCAACCGGCCGGTCCGGTATACTTCCGCCATGTCCGGCGTGCTCCCCCGCCTCGCCACGCTCGTCGCCGTGCTGTGTCTGGCCGGCTGCTCCGTCATCTCGCTCGACCTCACGCCGCGCATCCGGCCGCTGGAGGAGGAGACCGTCGAGGGCCGCGGTGACGCCAAGATCGTCCTGATGGACATCTCCGGGCTGCTGAGCGACGAGGGCAGCGGCCAGCTGCTGACCATCGGCACGCCGCCGGCGCGGGTGCCGCTGCTCGTGCGCGTGCGCGAGGAGCTGACGAAGGCCGGCGAGGACGACCGGGTCCGCGCGCTCATCGTGCGGGTGAACAGCCCCGGCGGCACGGTGACGGCCTCCGACATCGTCTACCGCGAGCTGATGCAGTTCCGCGACCGGACGCGACGGCCCATCGTCGCGGTCATGATGGACCTGGCGGCCTCGGGGGGCTACTACATCGCGCTGGCCGCCGACACCATCGTCGCCCACCCCACGACCGTCACCGGGTCGATCGGCACGGTCATGGTGAGCTTCGACGCCCAGGGCCTCATGCAGAAGATCGGCCTCAGCGCCCGGACCATCAAGTCCGCCGAGCACAAGGACATGGGCAGCCCGTTCCGCCAGCTCACGGACGAGGAGCGGGCGATCTTCCAGGGCGTCATCGACGACCTGAACCGCCAGTTCGTGACCAAGGTCGCCGCGCGCCGCCGGCTGCCCGAGGACCGCGCGCGGGCGCTGGCCGACGGGCGGATCTACACGGCCGAGCAGGCCCGGGCCCAGGGGCTGATCGACCGCGTCGGCTACATGAGCGACGCGGTGGCCCTCGCCCGGCGCGCGGCCGGCGTGGAGGAGGCGCGGGTGGTCGTCTACAAGCGCCCGCGCGAGTACCGCGCCACGTACTACGCCCGCGCCGAGGCCCCGGCCGGGGCGCTGGAGACCTCGCTCTCCGGCCTGGCCGCGCTCGGCGCCACGGGCCCGCGCTTCCTCTATCTCTGGTGGCCGTGACCCCGGCCCACCTCGCCTGACGCCGGCGGCACGCGCCCGCGACCAGGTAGCGGCGTCGCCGACGTTCCGCAAGCCGAGACCCGAATCGTGTCGTCACCCTTGCCGACGCCGACCTCTGGCGATCCGAAGGAGCGCGGTCCCGTCGGGACCGCCACCCGACCGCGGGGTGCGGCGTGCGGGTGGCGGGGGAGCGGCTCGTCGCCCGCCAGCCGCCGGCGGCCCCGCCAACCCCATCCGCGTCGCTCCACGCCCGAAGTGCGCGCCACGAAGTGCCGCGAGGCGCAACGCGAGCCCCGCGCCCCGCCGGCGATGCCGGGCGGCGAGCCGCTCCCCCGACAGGACCCGCACGCCCCACCCACGGCTCGGTGGCGGTCCCGTCAGCACCGCGCCGCTGGACGGAGCGTCCCGGTCGCCACGGGCGCCTCGCCAGAGGCTTCAGCGGTCGTCGTTCCCGCCCCGCTGACGCCGCTCCGGCGACGAAACGTCGAACGCCACGCACTGCACGACCGGCAGCCGCGGGTACCGCGCCAGGCGCGCGTCACGCTCGGCGGCGCGGCAGCGCCAGAACACCGAGCCGCGCGCCGACCGCACGGTGACCGCGTGCGCGCAGCCGGCGCAGAGCCCCACGCCGGGCGCCTCGGGCGCCGGCCGGCTCAGCGGCCCTTCCACTCCGGCGGCCGCCTGGCGAGGAAGGCGGCCACGCCTTCCCGGACGTCGTCCGAGAGCGCGACGAGCGTGGTCAGCTCGCGCAGGTAGCGCAGCGACTTGCCGTACTCCATGTCCTGCACGGTGGCCGCGGCCTCCTTGGCGAGGGCCAGGGCCGCGGGGCTGAACCCGGCCAGGCGCGCGGCGAGCGCCGACGTCGCCGCCGCGAGCTCGCCGCGCGGCACCACGCGGCTCACCAGGCCCATGTCGAGCGCCTCCTGCGCGCTCACGCGCTCGCCGGACAGGACCATCAGCATGGCGCGCTTGCGCCCGGCGGCCTTCAGGATGGGCGCCATCACGATGGCCGGCAGCATGCCGATGCCGATCTCGGGCAGGCCGAAGACGGCGTCGTCCGCGGCGACGACGACGTCGCAGCCGACGGCCAGGCCGCAGCCGCCGGCCAGCGCGTAGCCGTGCACCTGGGCGATCACCGGCGTGCGCATGCGCGGGATGGTCTCGAGGATGCGCGCCAGGGCGCCGAAGGACTCGCGCGCCTGCAGCGTCGTGCCGCGGTCGCCGAGGCCCTTCAGGTCGGCTCCGGCGCAGAAGGCCCGGTCCCCGGCGCCGGCCAGCACGATGACGCGCGCCGCCGGATCGGCCTCGAAGCCGGCCAGCGCGGCCTCGAGCCCGGCGAGCAGCGCGCGCGACAGGGCGTTGCGCGCCTCCGGGCGGTTCAGCGTGATGTGGGCGACCCCGCCCTCGAGGGCGGTGAGGACGGGCGGCCCGCTCACGCCGGGCCCCCGACCAGGTCGACGTACTGCTTGACGATCCGGGCCGTCGCTCCCCAGATCGTCTCGCCGCCCCAGTCGTAGAAGTAGACGGAGCGGCGCGCGCCGTCGCGCGCCCAGATCTCCTCGCGCAGCGACCGCGGGTCGGCCAGGACGGCCCAGGGCACCTCCAGCACCTGCTCGATCTCGGTGCCGTCGGGCCGCCACGCCGGCGGCGGGTCGACGCGCGCGACGATCGGGGTGATGACGAACCGCGTGGCGAACGTCTCCGTGTCGTCGAGGGTTCCCAGCGGCTCCACCCCGGCCGGCGACAGGCCGATCTCCTCGTGCGACTCGCGGAGCGCGCAGTCGAGCGCCGTCCGGTCGGCGTCGCAGACGGTCCCGCCCGGGAACGCGATCTGCCCGGGGTGGTGGCCCACGCGCTCGCTGCGCTTGGCGAAGACCAGGTGCGGCTCGCCGCGGTCGACGATCGGCACCAGCACGGCGGCGGAGATCAGGACCCCGGGCTCCACCACGCGGCGGCGTCGGCCGCCCAGCCGGCGGCGCGTGAGCTCGACCAGCGCGTCGACGGTCAGGCGGGCGCTTGTACGATCCCCACTCACGGCGCGCTCCGCGTATACGGCGCGCTCCGCGTATAAGGAAGGGCAGACGGGATCCGGGAGAGGGTCGCCGCGTGGCGCTTGAGGCGGAGTCCTCGGCAGT
>Ga0073934_10001992_pt1 | contig 45384 bp, 40 predicted proteins | sample LarsenN4metaG_FD_76834 | JGI IMG/M metagenome (GOLD analysis project Ga0073934, IMG submission 76834) | Hot spring sediment bacterial and archeal communities from British Columbia, Canada, to study Microbial Dark Matter (Phase II) - Larsen... ...
ACGTAACAGCATCAGCCACTCGCCGAATCGCAGAGCCGCCTCCAGCTCGACGTCCATCAGCCGCTCGATGTTGGGTTCCCGAGGGGAGTCTTCGTCCCGACACGCGCTGGCCGCCGGCCCGCGCGCTTGGACGGCGGGCGGAGCGGCCGCCGCCAGCGCTCCCGCCAGGTCGGCACCGACCCAGGCGCTAATCGTTATCGTGTTGGCCGGCTCGAAGGTCACCCGGAAGTCGCCGATCGCGGAACAGGGAAAATCCGCCGGCTGGTGCCCCGCAAACACCAATTCCACCTCCGCCCCGAGTTTCCCCGTGAGCGCCAAGGCCACCGTTCCCGCGAATTGGCGGAATAGCTCCGCCAAGGCATCGCGTTGATCGTCGGAGAGTGTGGGGGCGCTGGGCGAAGCTGCTCCGAGCAGGAGATCGGCAAGCCGTGAGGCGTCCGCCAGTGCCACCCAGAACGCTTGTTCACCTGTCAATCGCTTGGCCGCTCGGAAGCGAACCCAAACGCCCCTCTCGGGAACGGGCTGGCCGCTTTCGGGTGGCCGAGTGCCAATTTCGGTGCGCGCCGGTCCGCCGGTAACCTGGCCCAGGACTTGACGGATGCCTTCGCCCCAAGTCGCAAGATAGTCCTGCAGGTGCGCGGCGGGCGTCCATGTCGGATCCGAGTTCATGACTCTCCTTTCTCCAACTCGCCAATCGCTTCCAGGCGCTCGAAAATCTGCGCTGCACGTACTCGCCCTTGGCGGACGGGGTGGGCCAGGAACATCCGCTCCCCGCTGATAAGCAGACACGCCGGGTCCTCGACGCGCCGGCGCAGCGCGAGGACGCGCTGCGGTTCGAGGTCCAGCAAGTCGCGCCCGCGCACCGTAACTCCCTCCAGCCGAAGCTCCACGAGGAAGTTGCAGGCGAGGAGACGGTTCCGCGCCAGGGTGTGGCCCAAGGTGGGGCCGCGGTACTTCCGGTGGGACCATTGCTGCGAAATCTTCTTCAGGAGCGCGCTTGCGACGCCCCCGGAAAACACCAGGTTGAGCATCCCCTGGAGTTCCGGCATGTGGACTTCGAAGCTCAGGGCCAGAACGCGCTCGTCGGGAGGAAGCAGCCGTTGCATGGCGGGACGTGCGAGCCGCTGGTCGAAATGCAGCTCAAGGTCGAGCAGCGGCTGCCACGTGGCTTGTAGCTCGCGACATATCACTTGCACCACGCTTTCCAGGATCTGGTCCTCGATCTCCGTCACCTCGCGCGGTTGGGGCTGGGTCTTACCTTGTCCGCCCAGCAGCAGGTCGATGATCGGAAAGGCCAGCGCCAGATCGATCTGAATCCCCCCGACCGCCGCAAGCGGCTGCAAGTTGATCGAGGCCGTGTAGGTCGCCTCCGGAATGCGCTCCAGGAACTCGGCAAAGGGCAGTTGTTCGACCGACACCAGGTTCACGTCAAAGACCACGCGGAGGTACGCGCCGAGCGAGTGGCCAAGATTGCGCGCGAAGGTTTCGTAGAGCGAGCCGATGGCGCGGACCTGGTCCTTGTTGATTTGGCCCTCGCGGCGGAAGTTGCAGGAGACAATCTGGCGCTGCTTCGGCGCGATTCGCCCGGCCCCTGCTGCGCCGCTCCGCGCCGCGCGAAACAACGCGTCAATCTGTTCCTGATCCAGGATCTTTTCCATGATCAAGCCTTCTCGGAACTCCCCTCAGCTTGGGCCGCCGTGGGCTGCGACCGGGATTCCAGCAGCTCCCGCAGGCGCGCGCGCAAATGCACCAGCGCCGAAGAGTGAATCTGCGACACGCGAGCTTCGCCGACCCCCAGCACCGCTCCCACTTCCTTCATCGTCAGCTCCTCGAAGTGGTAAAGGGAAAGGACGAGCGCCTCCTTCTCGGGCAGTTCGCGAATGGCGCGCGCCAAGTGGGCCTTCATCTCCGATTTCAAACAGAGCACGTAAGGGTCTTCGTCCGTGGCGGTCGGGAGTTCTGCCTGCCAGTCTCCCTCGCGGCCGTTCACGGGATTGATCGCCTGGAGACTGCCCAGGTCCAGTCCCCGCAGGTCGCCGAGCAGCGCCTGCAAGTCTTCGAGCGACATGCCCAGTTCCGCGGCGAGTTCCGACTCCGTGGCCGGGCGCCCCAGACGGGCCCGCAAGCGCACGTGCGCGTCTTCGAGTTCTCGCGCCTTACGACGCAAGGTGCGCGGGCTCCAGTCCAGGTTGCGCAGGCTATCGAGAATGGCGCCCCGAATGCGGAACTTGGCGTAGGTCTTCAGCAAGACGTGTTTGCTCGGATCGTATTTATGGATGGCCTCGATCAGGCCGACGGTCCCCGCCTGGACCAGATCTTCGAAAGGCACTTGCCGAGGCAGGCGGTCGTGGATGCGGCGGGCGATATAATGGACTTCCGGGAGTTGTTCCATGAGCAGGCGGTCGCGCTCCTCCGGCTCGAGGCTGGAAGCCGCACCATAAGCCTTGCTTGCCGCTTTCCCCGCCCGGCCGCGTATGGCCTCCTGGGCCCGTCCCAGCGCACGGCTCATCGCACCACCCCCAGGGATTGAATCGCCACCATAGGAGGAATCTCGCCCGGCGAGAGAACCACCACTTTCGGCAGGAAGGGTTCAAGCAAGCGCCGGAGGTAGTAGCGCGCCGGAGAGTTGCACAGCAGCACCGGGCAGGCGACCGAGATCTGTTCGCCCACGAGCGTCCGCAGACCCTCCAAGACCCGGCGCAGGAAGGAGGGTTGCAATCCCGCCGTGGAGCGTTCCCCCGCCATGTGCGGATTGAACGTCTGGTTGAGCTGTTCCTCGATCCCGGCATCGACCGTGACGACGGAGAGCTTTCCGTCGTCCCCCAGGTGCGGCCGCACCAGCGCGCGGCCCAGGGCCTGCCGGCAGCCTTCCACCAGCACCACCAGGTTCTTGTTGACCGGCGCAAGGTCGAGCAGCGTCTCCAGAATCGTGGTGAGGTCGCGGATGGAAACCTGTTCGCGCAAGAGCTGTTGCAGGACCTTCTGCACTTCTCCGAGCGTGAGGGCTTTCGGGACGAGTTCCTCCACCAACCTCGGCTGGGTTTCCGAAAGCGCATCAAGCAAGCGCTTCGTCTCCTGCCGCGTCAGCAACTCGTGGGCATGTTCCTTGATGAGTTCGGCGAGATGCGTGGCGAGCACCGAGGTCTGATCCACGACGGCGTAGCCGGCCGCCAGGGCCCGCTCGCGCTGGCTGGCGGGAATCCACAACGCCGCCACGCCAAAGGCCGGCTCCTGGGTGGGCTTGCCTTCGAGTGGGTGCGCCACCGCCTCCGAGCTGATGGCCAGCAGGTTGTCCAGGAACATCTCCCAGCGCGCGATCTCGACGCCGCGCAGGCGCACCACGTACTCGCGCGGGTTCAACTGCAAGTTGTCCGTAATGTGAATCGATGGGACGATGAATCCCAACTGCACGGCGAGGTGACGACGCAGGGCGCGGATGCGCGCCAGAAGCTGGCCGCCTTGCGCCTCATCGACAAGGTGCACAAGGGCCGGGCCGACTTCGAGGGAAAGTTCATCCACGCGAAGTAGGGTCTCGAGTTGTTCCTGGGGGCGAGGCGTGCCGGGCGCGGGCGCCTCGGGCTTGGCCTCAACCACCGCGGGTGGCAACTTCCCCGCCCGGCGAGCCAGCAGCGCCGCGCCGGCGGAAAGGGCGAAGAACGACAGCTTGGGCAAACCTGGAATCAGGCCGAGCACGAGCATCACCCCGGCGGCAATCCACAAAGGCCGGCTGCGCGGCAGGAGTTGCCGGCCGAGGTCGGCACCCAGACTCGACTCGGAGGAGGCCCGCGTGGCCACCATGCCACCCGCGACTGAAACCAGGAGCGACGGAATCATGGTCACTAGGCCGTCGCCCACCGTCAGAACCGTGTAAGTGCGCAGCGCCTCAGCCAGAGCGACGCCGTGATAGAACACTCCAATCAGAAAGCCTGCGCCGATGTTGATGATGGTGATCAGGATGGTCGCCAGCGCATCGCGTTGAGTGAAGCGCGCCGCGCCGTCCATCGCGCCGTAGAACTCCGCCTCACGGCCAATCTGGATGCGCCGCGCGCGCGCTTCGGCCTCGTCGATCAGCCCGGCACCCAGATCGGCGTCGATGGCCATCTGCTTCCCCGGCAAGGCGTCGAGCGTGAAGCGCGCCGTCACCTCCGCGATGCGGACGGCGCCGTGCGTGATCACCACGTACTGAATCGCAATCAACGCCAGGAAAAGAACAAAGCCGACGATGTAGTTCCCGCCTACCACGAACTGACCGAAGGCTTCGATGACCTTACCGGCCGCCGCCGAGCCTTCGTTGCCGTGGAGGAGAATCCGCCGACTGCTGGCGAGGTTGAGCGAAAGGCGGTAGAGCACCAGCAGCAACAGCAACGATGGGAAAACCGAGAACTGCACCGGCCGCTGGATGTACATGGCGACGAGCAAGACCAGGACCGACGTGGTGATGCTCGCCGACAGCAGGAAGTCCAGAAGAAAGGCCGGCACCGGCACGAGCATCACGAACACCATCGCCACGGCCACAAGCGGCACAATCCACTCGTTGACCGAGCTGGCGATGCGCGAAGTCGAGTTGGGTGCGGCTGACGCCAAGTTTGCCTACGCTCCCATCATCGTTCCGGGGACGGTTGGCGCCGCGCGGCTCGCCCGCGCTTGCGCCCGATAGATGAACGCCAGGATTTCCGCCACAGCCGCATAGAGCTTTGCCGGGATGGCCTGGCCCACTTCCACCGCCCGGTACAGGGCCTGCGCGAGCGGCGGGTTTTCCACGATCGGAATCTCGTGCCAGCGCGCCTCGCGCTTGATGAGTCGGGCGAGGAGGTTGCGTCCCTTCGCCACCACGACCGGGGCGTCCATCTCCTCGACGCGGTACTCGAGCGCCACCGCATACTCGCTCGGATTGGTCACGACGACGGTGGCGCGCTTCACTTCCTGCAGAATCCGGCGGCGGCGCAGTTGCCGCTGGGCGCGCCGAATCCTCATGCGGACCATGGGATGGCCTTCGGTCTCCTTGTTCTCTTCGCGGATTTCCTCCTGCGTCATGCGGAGCTGGCGCTCGAAATTGAAACGCTGCAACCCGTAATCCACGAGCGCCCAGAGCAGAAAGACGACGCCCGCCTTCCAGGCGACTTCAAAGATGGCGTCGAGCCCGCGCAGCAGCGCCAGGCGCGGACCCCACCGGGCCGCATTTATGAACTCGCCCCAATCACGGATGAGAATCGCGACGAAAAGGTAGAGGAGTACACTCGTCGGAATGAGCGACTTCAGAAGGCGACTGGCGGCTCCGAGCGAAACAAGCCGCTTCAGGTTGCTGGCCGGGTTGAAGCGGTCCAGGTTGGGCGCGAAGGCAGAGGGCGCAAACACAAATCCGCCCTGCGCCAGACTGCTCGCAAGCACCACCGTCCAGCAGAGCGCGGCCGCTGGCGCCGCCCACCTGACCACCAGCGCTTCCGTCCACCCCAGCAGATTCGTATCCCGCGTGATCGTTCCTTTGCCCGCAGCGGCCAACAGACGATGGAAGAACTCCCGCCAGTCCTCCTGCCAGGCTTGCGGGAATCCCCAAAGGAGAATGACGACTGCCACGAGCGCCAGCGCGGAACTGAGCTCGTGACTGCGGGCGACCTGGCCCTTCTCGCGCGCCTTCCAGCGGCGTCGCGGGGTGGCTCGTTCGGTGCGATTATCTTCCGCCACAGTGCGTACTCCTCAGCGCGCCAGGTGTAGCAACCGCTCGGCCGTGCTCGCTGCATTGGCGAACATTCTGCCCAGCAATCCCGGCCAGAAAACCACCGCCCCCATCATCACGCCGAACCCAATCACGTTCTTCACCGAGAGGCCGACAAAGAGCACCGGCAGTTGCGGCGACGCCTTGCCCAGGAAGCCCAAGGCCACGTCCGCCATGAGCGTCGCGATGAGCACCGGCGCGGCCAGTTGCACGGCCACCAGAAGCAATCCCCCCGCCGCCCTGGTCATGCCTTCGAGCGTGCCCGGCGTGGCGAGCACGGTCCCGGGAGGCAGATAGTCCAGGCTTTTGCCCAGCGCGCGCAGCATCAAGTGATGCGCGTCGATCTGGAGGAAAATCAGCAACGCCACGGCCTGGTGAAAGATGGCGATCACCGGTGTATCGATCTCGGTCTCGGGATCGACGACGTTGGCCAGCGAGAATCCCATCTGAAACCCGAGCACCTGGCCGGCAAGTTGGACTCCATCGAAGACGAAGTGCACGGCAAGGCCGAGCATCAGTCCCACCAGCGCCTCGCCCAATATCACGCCGGGCCACTGCGTCACCTCGGAAAGAATCACTCGGGGGGAATAGGCGGGAATGAGGAGCGCGGTGAGAGCGATCGTCAGGCCGACCTTGACGCGGCGCGGCACCGCCAAGCTGCCGAAAAACGGCGCGAAGACCATCAGCATGCTGACCCGCGCACCCACCACCATCGCGGGCTCGAGCGCGCGCTCGATTGCCGCTTCGAACCACCCCATCACTCCTCTTAACCCACGTATGGCCGGAAATCGGAAAACAGCAGCGACGCGAACGACACCAGCCGGCGCAGAATCCACGGCATCAGCAGGAACAAGGCGGCCGCCACCGCGGCCAAACGCGGCACCGTCGCCACGGTCGTCTCCTGAACGGAGGTCATCACCTGGAGCACGCTCACCACCAGGCTCACCGCCATGGCAATCAACAGAATCGGCGCGCAAAGCCACAACGCGGTTTCGAGTGTGGTGCGCGCCAGATGAACCACGACTTCCGTGGACACTCCGCACCTCAATAGAAGCTCTTGAGCAGCGAGCCGATGACGAGATTCCACCCGTCCACCATCACGAAGAGCAGAATCTTGAGCGGTGTGGAAATCACGACCGGCGGGAGCATCATCATGCCCACCGAGGTGGTGATCGAGGCCACCACCAGATCGATCACCAGAAACGGGAGAAACAACACCGTGCCAATCTGGAATCCCGCCCGCAGCTCGGAGAGGATGTAGGCCGGGACAACGATCCGCATCGGCAGATCCTCCGGCTGGCGCGGCCGCGGCTCCTTCGCCATCTCGATGAAGAGCGCGAGGTCCTTCTCGCGCGTGTACTTGAGCATGAACTGGCGCAGCGGAACGGACCCTCGCGCCACGGCTTCGAAGGCCGAAATCGAGCCGCTGCGGAGTGGCACAATCGCGGCCTCATTCACCGCCACGCCCACCGGCTGCATGATGAAGTAAGTGAGAAAGAGCGCCAGGCCAACCAGCGTCTGATTGGTCGGCGTGTTCTGCGTTCCCAGCGCCTGGCGCAGGAAGTGAAACACCACCAGCAGCCGGACAAAGGGGGTCATGGAAAGCAGCAGCGCCGGCAGCAAGGCAAGCAATGTCAGGAGGACGACAATGGTCCACGGCAGGGACGCTGTTCCGCCCGGAATCGGCAGTCCCGTCGCGGACTGCGGTGGCGCCGCCGCCCAGATTGGGACTGCAGCGCCCGCCGTAGCCGTCATCACGAACAGGGCCGCCACCACGCGCCGTCTGATCTTCCTCATCACGCGAAGTCCTTCTTGCTTGCTTCGCGGATTTCGCCAGCGTCTTGTTCCGCCGCCGGGCTATCCGCGGAATCGAGCCGAGCAAGGAGCACAATGGAATTGCCCGAACTCCCCACCAATAACCTCCGCTGCTCGACTTGCACCACGACGAGAAAGCGGTTGGCGCCGAGCGAGAGCGTCTCGAGCAGCCGCATACGCCGCGCCGGGCGACAGATTCCCAGCCTCGTCTCCAGCCAGCGAACGGGCGCAGCCGCTATTGCCAGTAGCTGGTGCAAGGGGCCGGAACTCCTCGGGCCAATCATGAGGTCCTTCCTGCGGCGCACCCGCTCAAAGAAGCTCCAGGATGCGGACCGCCAGGCGCATCCCGATAACATCAAACTCGCCATATGCAACGACCTGCCCATTCACGCGAATCGGCACGCGTGTCCCTTCCGGGGCATCGGTCTCGACGATCGATCGCGCTTCCAGCCTGAGCAAATCGCCCACGGTAAACCTCGGGACTGACAGCTCCACGCTTAGCCGGCAGGGAAGTGGCTTGGCATACTCCCACGGGTCGGCCGGAGCGGCCATGGATTTGACGGTTTGTTCATCCGGCTGCAATTCCATCGCTCAAAGCTGCACCAGAAAATCGGTGAAGTAGATCTCGCTGACGGCCAGTTCCGGAACCCGCTCGCGCAGGGCGCGGAGCAGTTCTTCCTTCAACTTGGCTTTCCCATCCGGCGCCAGCAACGCGCTCGATTGCCAGGTGGTCAGCACGCCGAGGACGGTGTCGCGAACGCGCGCCATGGGCAGGGAGTTTCCCTCACCTTCGGCTTTGGGCAGTTCCTTTTCGAGACCGAGTTCGATCCCCAACCGCAGAAAACGGTTTTGTTCCGGGTCGGCGAGGTTCACCAGAAAGCTCTCGAGGCGCAGAACCGCTTTCACCTCGGGCCGCGATGGGTCATTCTTATCTGCACTCGCGGGCGTCGATCGGAGGAAGAGCCACCAGGCTCCCACCGCCCCACCGGCAACCACGATGAGCAGACCAAGCAGTACCAGCCATTTGCCGGAAGATTGTTTCTCTCGTTCCGGTGCGGGCGCTAAGGCTTCGAGTTGCTGCGACGCTTGTGTATCGGCCATGGCAGTGCCACCCGCGGTGCAACTGGTTCACCAAATGCCGGGAATCAGAACAGTCATCTCCCCCGACGCAGGTGCATCGACGGAGCGCGTTGTATTCGCGGCAGTTTACCCTGACCTCCAAGCCCCGCTGCAAACCACCCAGGGCACAACCATCGTGCGAGCAGGCGACTCATGGGATGAGTTTCATTAACTCGCTTTAAGCTAGGGCGGGCTCCGCTCCCCGCAAAGGCCCCGGGGAGCGGAGTGAAAGGCGGGAAGGATCAGGGGGACTTGCTTACCGTTTTAAATTGATGGCCTCCTGCGTGACCTCATCGAGCGTTGTCACGACGCGCGCGTTGGCCTGGAAGCCGCGCTGCGCCAGGATAAGTTGGGCGAACTCGCGAGAGATATCGACGTTGGAGCGTTCGAGCGCCCCGCCGGCGAGCGTTCCCCGTCCGCCCGTCCCGGGCACACCCGTGTTAGGCAAACCGGAGGAAAGGCTGGCCAGGAAACTGTTGGCGCCCGCGCGCAGCAACCCTTGCGCGTTGGGGAACGTGGCCAGAACGATCTGACCCAGCGGCAGCGTCTGGCCGTTGCTGAAGATCCCTTGAACGGTCCCGTCGCCGGAAATGACGAAGTTCAGCAACGTTCCACTGGCGTAGCCGTCCTGCCAGGTGGTGGAAGTGGCCGAAGGTCCGGCGACCTGCGTGATCGTCGGCTGGCCAGCCTCGTTGAAAAGCTTCCAGTTAAAAGTCAGCGGATTCGCCCCGTCCGCAAATCCGCTGATGGTGATGCCCGTCACATCAGCAGCGGGAGCGGTCAACAGACCGGCGCCATCGAACGTCAGCGAGCCGCTGCTGATGACCACCGGATTGCCCGACGCCCCAATATCCGCGGCCGGAATTGTGATTTCGTAGGTCCAGGTATTAGCGGCCGTCTTGGTGAAGTTGTAGTTGAGCACGTGGCTCGCACCCAGCGCGTCGTTGACCGCCACCGCCGTGCTAAAGGTGGATCCCACGGCCGCCGAGGCGTCTAAATTCATCGCCAGTTGAACATTCGCAGTGGGTTTGGGCGGGCTGATCTGACCGCCGGCGACGGCCAGCGCGCCGGGGGTCTGATCCAGGCTGATGACGCCGTTGACAGCGGGCAGTCCCAGCACACGCCCACCATCTTCATTGACAAGAAATCCGTCGGCGTTCACGGAGAAGTTGCCCGCCCGCGTGTAAAGGATCAACCCCTCTTTCTCGATCTGGAAGAACCCGTCGCCCTGAATGGCCACATCGGTGGGCACTCCACTCGATTCGATGCTGCCCTGGGTGAAGAGCGTCGAGATCGATCCGATGACGGTGCCCACGCCGACTTGCACCGGGTTGCCCGAACCGCTCGAGCCCGCTTGCTGGTAGAACAGGTCGCGGAAGTTTGGCGTCATGCCCTTGTAGGCGATGGTGTTGAGATTGGCCAGATTGTTGGCAATCACGGAGAGCGCCAGCGAGTTGGCGTTCAATCCGGAAAGCGATGTGGAAAACGACGGCATAGGAAATCCTCCATAGTCTTAGTTTTCTGGTGTCCCGGCTCCGGCCTGAGATTCGAGCGCCAGCCGGATGCGAATGGTCTGGTCCAGCAAGTTGAACTGCACGAGTTGGTTGACGAACTCCATAGGGTCCATCGGCTGGAAAGGGTTCTGGCTGCGGAGCTGGGCGATGAGCAGCGTGAGAAACGTGTCGCCGCTCAGACCCGAATTGCGAACGCGGCCCTCTTGAGCCTGGAATGGAATTGCCACAGTGTGAATCTGCATAGAGTCCTTCCTTCCCGAATAACTCAAACCCGAACGCTCAAACGGGCGAACGACGCGTCCGCGAAATCGGGTTCGGGAGAAATCAACGAGTCGGCCGACACCGTGTTGGCGTTCGGGGCGCTTGGCACCCAACGGTGATGATGTGTTTGGCTCGGATTGGCCTGATGATTCCCGCCCTCGCCCGGCCCGCCTCCGCTCATGCCCTGGAAGACCTCGACGTGTTCCAACCGCACATTGCGATCAGCGAGGTTCTGCTCCAAACGAGGCAGCTCCGAGACCAGGATGGCCTGGGCGTCTGGCCTTTCGACTCCGATCGCCGCACCGAGCTGGTTCTCCTTCAGAACGGCGCGGATCGCCATGACCCCTAAGGCGTCTGTCCGCAACTCGATCCGCATCTCGCTTCGCCCGGCTCGCTCGATCAACTGAGCCACGTCGACGGGCCGGTCGTGGGGCATTCGGACTTCACCCCAAGGCCGGGTATCCGCATGGTGGGGAGCAGTGGTGCCGGGAGATTCTTGTCGCCCGAGATGTTCGATCGGCGCCTCACTCGGTGGGCGCAACGCCTCCCCTCCCAGAAGAGGATTCGGAGGCAACGGCGATTCAACAATCGGCACAGGCGCCGCAGCCTTCGCCTTGTGCCCCTCCGGAGCGTGTGCGCCCAGGGTTTGTGTCAAAACCGGTGCTTCGGCCCTCTCGGCCCCAGTAGTCTTTGCCGGTGTTTCGCCAACATGGCGGGTGCGCGGGCTCGGTGGGGCATCCGCGGAGTAACCTTTGCCCACCTGCTTTGTGGTGGAATCCACTCCCTTGTTCCTACCCTCTTGAATCAATGGGGCACGAGGGCTCGATTCAACGCGAAAAGGATTCGTCAGGGAGGAGGCCGGAAGAACATCGCGCAACGGTGGGTGGTTGGGTGGGGCTTCCCGAGTAGCTCCCCCGTTGTGATGGGAACTCGGGATACCAAGGGGGACCTCCACTTGGCCCGCCGGCGAACGCAGCTCGTGGCCTCCTCTCGCCAGGCCGGGTGACCGGTCGGGGATAACCTCGAGGAAAAACGTGGGAGCGGCCGGAAATGGTGAATCTGAGCCTGAACTCAGCAACGCTGAAATTGGTTGAAGTTTGGCGAGAAGTCTTGAGTGGCCATTTTGAGCAAGCGCACTCCACTCACGTGCTTCCGGCCATTGAGGGTTGGCTTGGAGGACCGCAAGGTCCTTTCCCCCCTCGGCGGGCTGCCCAACTCGCCCGTCACCCACGGGCGCTACGCCCGCGGGATCCGGGATGCCTTTTCCAACCAAACCTTGGGCGGGGCGCCCTTCTGAAGGCACTGGCCGTTTTAGAATGGCTAAGGGAAGCTCGGGTCTTCCGAGGCTGGCGTGCGCTGCGGGCGTCCCCTCAGTGAGACCTGCTTGCTCGTTGGTGATCCCGGTGGATTGCCTAGCAGACCCTTGACCCTCCGTTGTCCGAAGTGCGCTCCCAGCAGGGGGGAGGGTTGTAGGTGCGAGTTGGGCGTGAACTTCGTCCCTCGGTAGGGGAAGTCTTGCGTCCAGGTCCTCTCCTGCGGATCGGTACACGTCAGCGGGCCGGGAGACCATGGCCCTTCGGTCAATCGCTCCGCCATGGGGGTTTTCGAGTCTTGCCGTCCGGGGAATCGCTGGATCGAGCAGTTGGCTCAAGCGGTTGCTAGCAAAGACAGCCCGCTCGGCAATCGATTTCGAGACGACAGGCGGGGCGTCACCTCGGTCAACGGCGTCCCGTTTGGTTCCGACCATCCAGGTCGTCTCTCGGAATGCCTGCTGAGTCCAGGAAGGATGGGCAAAGAGTGCTTCTTCGGCAGCGGCTTCCGCCCTGCGGAGCGCTACGAGGGGTGGAGGTTCGACGCTAGCCGGAGGTTCCGCTAGGAGCGCCGTTCGAGCTACTTCATTGACTTCCGCCTTGGGACCTGGCCCGGGCGGCTGTCGAGGAACGCCGTGGCTAGCCTCCTCCGGTGGGGCTGGAACCGGTGGATGCGCGGGAAACCAAACTCTCATCGGAGCGAGCTTTGCTTCCTCGGGCATTTTGGTCTTCTCCCACTCCGACACGACGGCGGGTGCCCGCTCGCTAGAGCTGGCCGGCGAACTGATTTGGGCATCGCGGGTTCTCTCCGGCGCGACCGGCAGTGGCAGTGGCGCGGCAAAAGCCACCGGTTCCAGAGGGGGGTTGAGCATGCGCCGACTCTCGTGGGACCTCGGTGCCTCGATTGGAGCGTCGGCAAGGTGGGAGCGACCTTGCCCGTCGGGCTTCGTCTTTTCTACGTTTCTTGCCGGCTCCATCGGCGCGGATGAATCTCCATGGAATGGCGATCCAGGGGCCACGCAGTCGGGATTCGGGGCGGGCACGGATGAATTCTCGGGATTCACGGGATCAACCCCATTGGGGGTCTGGCTGATTTCCGCGAGCAGCACGCTGGCGAACCCGCTTGCTGGGGAGACCATCACACTGCCAGGCAGCAGTTTTATCGCTTCTTCCACTGGCACGAGTTGGACGAATGCTGGAGCCATCAATTCGCGCCTCTAACGAATGCAACCGGGGAAGCAAGGCACAGGCCTAAGAACCGCGCGCGCCCACTTCCGTCGCCTTTCCCGCGCAAGTCGCATCTCTGCAATACGATAGCGTCTTTTTCCGGCCCTGCTGCGGGAGTGGGGGAGGCGAACCGAAAGGCATAAGGGGGAAAGCTTTGCCGGTTGGGTGGGCAGCAACTAACTCGTGGGTGGAGCGGTACAGGTTTGGAGGTGCAGCTCGTCCAGACGCTGTTGTTCGCGGCGACGCTCCTTCAGTTGGTACAGGTCCCACGCCCGCCCGCGAAGTAGCACCAACAGCTCGTGCGCCCGGCGCGCGTTGATGTAAGCAACTTGTTGCGCCTGGCATTGTTTCTCCATATCTTCCGCTTGGAGCAGAAGATGTGTGCGGCGCAAGTCCCGGACAGCTTCGACGGCCGTGGCGAAACGGACCTCTCCACTCAGCATCCCTACCGCGAGTTGCTGCTCGAATTGCTGGCGCGCCCCTCGGCGCTCGGATTCGAGCGACGCGATCATTTGCTGTAGCTGCGCCATGCGACCCGTGAGGAGCATCAATCGCAGCTTCTCACGCTTCTCGAGGCTCCCTCGCAGCCGCCGCAGCGTGTCCAATCGGAATCGAAACGCCATACTTCTCCTATGCGGCAAGAGCCAGGAGCGCTGAAACGTTCGCCCCAAACGACGTCCTTTCGTCGGCCTTTTGCTGGAGGAACGCCGTCAGGGCAGGCATCTGCGCAATGGCCTGGTCGAGAATCGGGTCCAATCCTTTTTGATACGCTCCGACCCGGATGAGGTCCTCGGCATCGGTATAAGCGGCCAGCAAGCGGCGGCATCGCTGCGCCTTGTCGAGGTGTTGGCGAGTGCAGATCGCCGGCATCAAGCGGCTCAGGCTGTCCAGGATCGAGATGGCGGGATAGTGGTTCTGCCCGGCAAGGCGGCGATCGAGCACGATGTGGCCATCGAGGAGGGCTCGCGCAGCATCCACCAGCGGATCCTGCTGGTCGTCAGCTTCCATCATAACGGAGTAAAACGCCGTGATGCTCCCTCGCGCGAAGTTTCCGGCGCGTTCGATGAGCCGGGCCAGAAGCCCAAAGACAGAGGGCGTATAGCCCTTGGCCGTGGGAGGCTCACCCGCGGCCAGGCCGATCTCCCGTTGCGCGGTCGCAAAGCGCGTCAGCGAATCCACGACGAGGAGTACATGCTGACCGAGGGAGCAGAAGTACTCCGCGACCGTCGTCGCTGCCAGCGCGGCGCGAATCCGGAGCAGCGGGGACTGGTCAGAAGTGGAGACGATGACCACCGAGCGTTTGATCCCCTCAGGGCCGAGCGCCTTCTCAAGGAATTCGCGGACTTCCCGGCCGCGTTCCCCGACGAGGGCGAGCACCGTCAGATCCGCCTCACTGGCGCGTGCCATCATCCCGATCAGCGTGCTCTTGCCAACCCCGCTGCCCCCGAAGATTCCCAGCCGCTGGCCGCGGCCGCAAGTCAGGAAGGCGTCGATCGCCCGGATGCCGGAGCCGAGCGGTTTGTCGATCGGGACTCGCTCCAGGGGTTGAGGTGGCGCGGCGTGAAGCGGCCGACGATCCCGGGCGCGGTAGGGCGGATGGGAATCCAGGGGCCGGCCTGTGGCGTCGATTACGCGCCCGAGGAGCTCTTCGCCGACGCGAAGCGTGGGTCGCGCCCCCCACGTGGTCACCCGGTCGCCATAATGAATACCACTCACCCTCTCGAGAGGCATCGAGAGGACCGTCGAACCGCGAAATCCGATCACCTCCCCGGGCAAGGGTTTTCCCGAACTCGGGAAGATTTCGCAGCTCTCCCCGGGAGAGCAGAAGGGGCCTTCTGATTCAATCAGTTGGCCCGTGGCGCGGCTGACCCGCCCCCACCAGCGCACCGGCGAGCGCTGCTCCAGATGGTGCAAATAGCCAGCAAGGGCCGCAGGACGATTCATGGCAGATTGCCGGGACGGTGGGCTAACAGGTCGAAGAAGCCCTGCTCAATTTCCTTGAGCTGCGCTTCCAAACTCAGGTCGGCGGAACCGAGGGTGGTCTCCAGGATGCACTGCTCGGGCGCAAGCGAATCATCGGCGACGACTTCCGGGGAAGGCTTGCCGTGGGCGAACTCCGCGAAGGAAGCCCGCCAGGCGTCGAGCTGGGTGCGATGCACGCGCAGCTTGACGGTCGTCCCCGCCTCGAACTTCTCCAGGGCCACGCGCACGATTCCCGCGAGCAGATTCGGATCGATTTGGGACTCGCGGTGAAGAATCTTCCGCGCTATGGCCAGCGCCAGGCGGACGACCTCCGTCTCAATGTCATCGAAGTAGGCGGCGCGCTCCGCCCGAAATGCCTTCACCGCCGCGCCCACCTCTTGGCGGATCGTTGCAAGCGCCTTCTCGTGTTCGGCTCGGGCCTGCGCATTTCCTTCCTCGAGCCCTCGGCGATACGCCCGCCGCTCGCGCTCCTGGACTTCTGCCTCCGGAACGCCGGGATTGGCGGTAGCTGTGGCGGGAGACTTCCAGAGCGAGGGCAAACGGTAACTAGGGGCTTCGCTCTTCCCCGGTGTGGGAGGATTTCGCCATTCCGAAACCGGGGGATAGACATACGGTTCGGTCAGGCGAACGTGTTCCGGGATTGCCGGATTCCGTTTAGACGATGTACGCATCTTCCCCTTCGCTCTTTAGCGAGAGTTTCCCTTCCGCCTCGAGGCGCCGCGCCAGAGAGACAACTTCTTGCTGCGCCGCCGCGACTTCCCGTGTGCGTACTGGACCCAAAGCCTCCATATCTTCTTTCAGCATCTCGACCGCGCGAGAGGACATCGTCTTGAAAATGTGGTTCTTGAGATCCTCCGCCGTCCCCTTGAGGGCCATCGCCAGCGTCTTCTTATCCAACTGACCCAGGATGGTGCGAATGCCATTCTCCGGGACCGAAAGCAAGTCCTCGAAAGTGAACATCATGTTGCGAATCTCGGCGGCCTGCTTGGGATCATCGGACTCGACGCTCTCGAGGATCGCCATGCCGAGCGTCGGCTCCAGCCGGTTCAGCATTTCAGCCACGGCCTGCGCGCCGCCATAAGCGCGCCGCCGCTGCTCGCCCAGGGCCTGGAGTTTCTTGTGCAGGACGATGGATATCTTCTGCACCATCTCCGGCGAGAACTGTTGCATCTTGGCCAGGCGTCGTATGGCTTCGGCGCGGGTCTTTTCCGGCAGCAGCATCAGCACCGCGGCGCCTTGCTTGGCCCCCAGGTGGGCCAGGATGAGCGCCACGGTCTGCGGGTGCTCGCCTTCCACGAATTTCGCCAGCCGCTGCGGGTCGGCCTTTTGCAGGGAATCGAGATTGCTGGCCGTCGCCTCCTGAACTCGCATGACCTCGTCCAGCAGGACCTTCGCACCTTCCTCTCCGAAAGCCTTGACCAGTAGCTTGGTGGCGTACTCGGTCCCACCCTGCGAGAGGTAGTCCTGCGTGAGTGTGAGCCGGTAATACTCCTGCAAGACCGCAGCGGCCACCTCGGGCGAGATGTAACCCAATTCGGCAATCTCCTGGGTGAGTTTGGAAATGTCGGCTTGCGTGAGGTTGCGATAAATGCCTGAGGCCACTTCGTCCCCCAGCAACACCAGCAGAACGGCAGCCTTGCGAAGTCCGTTCAAGGGCGCGCTGGGGGTTGCGGTGGCTGGTGTCATCGACCCGACTCGCCTTGGCGAATCCAGTTCTGAATGAGCCGGCTGGCGGCTCCTGGTTCCTTCTGAATCTTATCGGCCAAGTGTCGCCTCAACATCACTGCCTGTTTCACGCCCGAACCGGCCTCGGCAAGTTCCTTCTGCAAGGAAGCCTCGAATTCCAGTGCTGCGTCGGCACCCGACATTGCCGGCTTCTCCGGCGCGCCCGCTAGAGTGGGCGCCGGGCGAGTTTCGGTTCCCGGACGGAACGCGAGTTGCCGAAACGCGGTAACAATCTGTTTCTTGATGGGCCGCAAGAAGAGCAAGTACATCAGCCCGAAAAGGGCCCCCAGAGCCACGTAGCGCACCAGCCAAATCCAACGTTCGGCGAGCGGCGCCAAGCGGCCGATGGCTGAAGGTTCCACGGGCGCTTCGACGCCGAGCGGCAGGAAAGCGAGGTTCTCCACCGCCAGTCGGTCCCCGCGCCCCGTATCGATGCCGATTGCTGCCGCGGCCACTTCCTGGATTTGCTTCATCTCCTCCGGCGTGCGCTTCCGTCGGTTCTCGATTCGCTGGCCGTTCTCTTCCTTCACTTCAAGCGCATCATCGACCAACACCGCGGCGTTGACCCGCCTTATGCCGCCCGCCGGCACCACCACACGGCGCACGGTCTTGCTGACCGCGTAGGTTTTGCTTTCTGTCCGCTGGCTTTGCGACTCGATGAACTCCTCGGCCGCCGCTGCCGCGCCGGACGTTTCCGCTTTCCCCGGGACATTGCTTGTGGTCCCGGGAATTCCTCCGGGCACGGCCTCGCCGGTCCGGTCTTCAGAAACCTGCGAGGTCAGGACTACGGCGCCATTCGGATCATAGGTCTCCTGCGTGTTTTCCGTGGTGCCCAGTTCGTATTCGAGGGTGACGTTGGCCTTCACTCGGTCGGCGCCCACTACCGGCGTCAAAGTCGCCACGAGTTTCTCCGCTAGCGCCCGCTCAATGGCGTCCGAGCGGCCGCCGCGATTACCCGGGGCGTTCTGCCGCGCGAGCAGAGGCACGTGGCCATTGACGTCCACCACGGTAACGTTCTCGGGCGGCATACTGTCCACTGCGCTCGCCACCAGATGGGTGATGGCCTGGAAGGATTCATCGGCCAGGCGTCCGCCCCGCAGCCTTACTACCACAGAAGCTTTGGCCGGCCGCTCCCGCTCCGTGAAGATCGATTCGTGGGGCAGCACCAGATGGACCCGCACCGCCTCGATGTCTGCGAGGGTCTGAATGGTGCGTTCCAGTTCGCCTTCAAGCGCGCGCTGGTAGTTTACCTTCTCCGCGAAGTCGCTCCCTGCCCAGTTGGGCTTGTCAAATAACTCAAATCCCAGTCGGCCGCTTTGCGGCAATCCCCTCGAAGCCAGATCCAGGCGGACTCGATCCACCTGATCGGCGGGAACGCGCAGGCTGGTGCCGTCGCTCGAGATTTCAAACGGGACGCGCTTCTCTTCCAGGCGACGGGCGATGGACTGTGCCTCGCCCGCCGCGAGGCCCGAATAAAGGGGTTTATAGTCCGCTTTGCCGATGAGTCTGACGAAGAGCCACAGCGTGCCCGCCACCGCCGCGGCGCCCAGGAGAATGGTGATCTGCTGTCGCCGGGTAAGCCCTTGGGCGAGTGCGCGGAGTTGACCAAGCGATTGGTCCGGGCTGGCTGCCATCTCCTAGTCCTCAGAAGGGCATGCGGGCAATGTCTTGATAGGCCTGGATAATCTTGTTGCGCACTTGCATCATCAATTGAAACGACAGATCGGCTTTCTCCACCGCGATCAATGCCGCGTGCAGGTCTTCTCCGTTCCCCGCCAGAACATTCGCAATCTGCTTCTCCGCATCCACCTGGAGTTGGGCTGCCTGGTTCAGAGTCTTCTTGAGGGTGTCGAGGAACTCCGCGCGCGGCTGCGCCGGCGAGTGGGATTCAATGCGAATCTGGTCCCAGTTGATCCGTGATAGTCCGGGAATCGTGTTTCCCATAAGATGAGTTCCTCCACGTCATGCTCTAGCGCAGCAGCTCGAGCGTCTGCACAATCATGGACTTGGTGGCCTGGGCCGCGGCCACGTTGAGCTGATAGGCCCGCGCCGAGCCCATCAGGTCCACCATCTCCTCCACCGGGTTGATGGCGGGGTAGTTCACGTAGCCTTGCGCATCGGCGTCGGGATGACCGGGGTCGAACCGGCGCACCGGGGGCGCGGTATTCGTCACCACGCGTTCGACGCGGACGCCGCGCGCGTGTGCGTCCTCGGGGGCGGCCAGCCAACGCTGGAAGCTTTTCGGACCTACCCGCTTGGCTCGGAAAGTAATGTGCAGGCGACGATAGGGTCCGCCACTCGCCGTCCGCGTGGTTTGGGCGTTGGCGAGGTTCGCCGCCACGATCTCGGCGCGCGCGCGCTCGGCTTTCATCGCCGAGCTGCAGATTTCCAGGACGCCGAACAGATTCATGGTTTTATCTCCCTTCGTTGATCGCGCTGAGCAGGCGGCGGAATTCCACCCGCAACAATTGCACCCCGAGGCGGTAGCGAAGCTGCGTCTCCGCCAGCATCAGTCCTTCGCGCTCCAGGCTGACGTTGTTGCCGTCGGGACGTTCGATCAAGCCACGCACGCCGGTCACTCGGGGAGCGGAGCCCGGCAGCTCCAGGCCGTCCAGCGCCCGACGCAGCTCGCGGCTGAAATCGATGTCGCGCGTGCGATAGCCCGGCGTGTCGATGTTGGCCAGATTGCTGGCGACGAGCGAATGCCGGAACGCCACCAGCTCCAGCGCCCGGCCGACCAGTTCGGTCATGCGAGTTTGCATCCAGCTCATGCGGCCCCCTTGCGTGGCAGCCCGTACTGCCGAATCTTGTTGCGCACGGTGCGGAGGCTGATGCCCATCATCTCCGCCGCGCGCGTGCGGTTCCCGCCGGTGGCCACAAGCGTGCGCTTGAGCAACTCGCGCTCCGCTTCCTCGAGGGATAATCCGGCCTCCAGATTGGCGGAACGCGATGACCCGCTGAGGAGCGCTGTCCCTTCGAGCATTTCCAACCCCACCACCGGCCCCGTCGAAAGCACCAGCATGCGCCGGACAAGGTTCTCCAATTCGCGGACATTGCCCGGCCATTCGTAGGCCATCAACCAGGCCATCAATTCGGGGGCGAGGCGGAGCCGAGGGGCGTGGGGTGAGGCGTATTTGGCCGCGAAATACTCGATCAGCTCCGGTACGTCCTCACGGCGCTGCCGCAGGGGAGGAATGGAGAGTGGAACGACATTGAGGCGATAGTAGAGGTCGGCACGGAACTTACCTTCCCCGACCAGTTCCAGCAAGTTGCGATTGGTGGTGGCAATCACGCGCACATCAATCGCCACCGGACGCGTTTCACCCAGCCGGTCCACTTCCCTTTCCTGCAGCACGCGGAGGAGTTTGGGCTGCAGATTGAGCGGCATTTCCGCGATTTCGTCGAGCACCAACGTGCCCCCGTGGGCGAGCTCGAATTTGCCGGGCTTTTGGGCAAGCGCGCCGGTAAACGCGCCCCGGGCGTGGCCGAAAAGTTCACTCTCGAGCAGCGTTTCGGGAAACGCCGCGCAGTTGATGGCCACAAAGGGCCGCGCGCGGCGCGAGCTCGCGCGATGAATCAATCGTGCCAGAAGCTCCTTGCCCGTGCCGCTCTCCGCTTCGATCAGGATATCGACCTCGCTCCGAGCCACCTGCTTGGCTCGTTCGACCACGGCGCCCAGCGCGCGCGATGAGCCCACCAGCCCGCCCTCCGATAAGCACGGCAACCTCCGCTCGTCCAGCACGCGGCGCGCCGCCTCCTCGAGTTGCTCGAAGCTGATGGGTTTGACCAGATAGTCGCAAGCGCCCTCGCGCATGGCGGTGACCGCTTCCGGCACGTTGCCGTAGGCCGTAAGAAGGATCACGGCGGTATGCGGCGCCATGGCGCGGACCCCCTGCATGACTTTCAATCCGTCGCCGTCCGGCATGCGCATATCCGTCACGACCAGCGCGCAAGGGTCGGACTGGAAGCACGCCAGGGCTTCCGTCGCCCCGGCCGCGGTTTTCACCCGCCAGCCGCGCCGCGCAAAGCTGGCTTCCAGGCCCGCCCGGATGGCGGCTTCGTCATCCACCACCAGAACATGATTCATTCCTGTCCTCCTGACGCGGGCAGATCCAAGGCAAACTTCGATCCGCGGCCCGGTGCGCTCTCCACGCGAATTCTGCCCCCGTGCTGCGCGATGACCCTTTGGCAGACGGCGAGGCCGAGTCCCGGGCTGCCAGGCGTGGTCGTGAATCCCGCGTCAAAAACTCTGGCCAAATTCTCCGGGGCAATCCCAGTTCCCTGATCCTCGAAGCCGATGCTGACGCCGCGGGCGTCCGCCCGACTCCTGCATGTCAATTTCAAGACCCCACCTGCTTTCATGGCGCGGAATGCGTTCAGCGCGAGGTTCAGGAAAACCTGTTGGAGACGGTGCCGGTCAACCGGTAGGATGCGTTGGTCGAATTCAGTTTCCACCTCGACGCTCATCTGCCGTTGTCGAGCCAGAGGCTGAAGGAAGCTGACGGTTTCGCGAAGTAGCCGAACCACATCGGTCGGAGCGGCGGCTACCGGCGGATCACTGTGGAACTGCAAAACGTTGTTCACGGTGGCAGAAAGGGCGCGCAGCCCCGCCTGTAAGTGATCGATCCACGGCCTGGCCGCCGATCGCTTGCCGGTCCCTTCCGCCAGCAAACCCGCGAACAGTTCCAAACTGGCCAAAGGATTGCGAATTTCATGCGCCAGCAGCATGGCCATTTCGGCAAGTGCATGGGAACGTTGCGCTTTCTCGCGCTCGGCGGCCAGCAGCTTTTCCTCGGTCTTGTCGCGCACGATCAGGATGACCTCATTGTTCGCCCGCCCGCCATCTCCGGGCATCTCCGCGTGGCGGACGGCGAGATTGCGCACCCCCTCGGCGGTTTCGCAACGCCATTCCGTTTCGGCAGGACTTCCTTGCCCGCGCTCCACGAGCAAATGCAGGATTCGCTGGCAGGACGTCCCGGCCGTCAATGCCGCATCCCCGGACGGCAGACCCAGGAGGCGGCGCGCCTCGGGATTGGCGATCCGCACTTCACCATCGGCATCAAGAACCAGGACGCCACAGGGCAAGCCCTCAAGAATCCGGCTGAGGAAGATCCGAAACCGTTGATTCTCCGCCAGACTGCGCGCCAGATCCCGGTTGGTCTCTTCCAACTCGCCGCGCAGCTTCGCAACTTCCGCCTGGAGTTGCGCGTAAGACGACTCTAATGACCCCGCCGCCTGCGCAAAGGTGGCGAACGCTTCAGCCAGCGTGCGTTCGGCGCCCACTGGAGGCGCATGTTGGAGCTGTGGCTTCGGTTGCCGAGTGGCCGGCAAAGTTTGCATGGCTAGGCAGCAAAAGCATTCCCATTGCCACGCGGAAGGGGCGCCGATAAAACTTCTCTAACAGTGTGGGCGCTGGCCAAGAATTGCAGGTGCTCCGGACCAATCTCTGGATCGTCTTCGGAAAGGATGAAGGCTCGCTCGATGGCGTGGCGCAGCTCGCGCACATTGCCGGGCCAGACATGACGTTCGAGGACCGCACACGCCCCGGGGGAAAGAATCTTGTTCTCCCTTGCTGCTTCGCGAGAGAACATGGAAAGGAAGTGTTCGGCGAGCGGACGAATATCGCACACGCGCTTTCTCAACGGCGACACCTCGATCGGGAAAACCATGAGGCGGTAAAACAGATCTTCGCGGAAGCGCCCCTCCCGCAGCCGGGTGGCAAGGTCGGCGTTCGTAGATGCGACGATGCGGACATCGACGCGAAAAACGTCGGAGCTGCCCAAGGGCTGGACTTCGCCTTCCTGCAGGAAGCGCAACAGCTTGGCCTGCATGCTAAGTGGCAGCTCGCCGATTTCGTCGAGCAGGAGCGTTCCCCCCTGCGCCGCCTGAATGCGGCCCACGCGCGACTGAAACGCTCCTGTAAATGCGCCGCGCGTGTATCCAAACAGTTCCGCCTCGAGCAACGTGTCCGGGATAGCCGCGCAGTTTACCACCACGAAACGCTGCTTGGCTCTCCGGCTGACGGCATGGATGCCGCGTGCGATCAGCTCCTTCCCGGTTCCGGTCTCCCCGGTAATCAGCACCGGAGTATTGCGCGGGGCCACCAACCGGGCGAGCCGGCAAACCTCGCGCATCGGCTCGCTTCGGCCGACCATCTCCGGGAGGGTGTCTTCCTCGCGCCGGGTTTGCGCCAACTTAGCCGGGAGCTTAACCAACTCTTGCAGACTTCTAAGAGTTGGCATCGGCGTAGAGGCATAGAGAAGGCTACCCCCTGGGAGGGTGTCCGATGGAACTTCCCCCGGAACCCATTGCCGGTCGTCTTTTGAATCGACCACGACGACCTGAATCCCCGGATAGCGGCGCCGCACGATCTCCACCAGTTCATTCACCTCCAGGTCGGGAAGCCAACGGTCGAGCAGGAGAGTCCCGCATCCGATGCCGTCCAGCAGCGCCAAGGCTTCCGCACCACCTCGGGCCTCGCGCGCCGGCCGCTGGCCCGGCCCCACCGACCTGGCCAGGATGCCGCGAAAAGCCGGATCAGGGCTTGCCACCACCGCTACGGAGGAGTCCATGAGTCTGAGGTCATCCATGCCGGTTCCCATGTCTTTTCCTTCCTCGAGAGGCTCTTGTATAGATGCGAGTCCGATAAGACGGCTGGTTCCATTGATTAACCGTCTGCCAGATCTTAAGAGGCCGACCGTGAAGCGGCAGAGGGAAATCGGGCGGATGAGAAATATAGGTCCGCTGGTGCTTTAGGCTGAATTCCTCGGCGCCCGGGGAAGAGAGATGCAGATGCGACAACCCCGCGGGGCGACGTTCTCTGCCGCCAGCGAACCGCCGGCAGTTTCAATAATCTTTCGCGCTGTCATCAATATCCAGTTGTACTCCTGCGCCTCTCTTTGGTCCGGAGCGGGAGGCTCAGGCATCTCCCGTCCTCTCCCATGAACCAGCGATGAGAAATGCTTTCCTTCATCTTGGATCGTCAGGAGGGCCTCTCCGGCCGAGGGCAAAAAAAGAGCAACCTGCACTCTCCCCCGCGCAGGACTGCGCAGAATGGCTAAATGCAGGGTTTTCAAAACAGCTTGATAAAGTCTCTGCTCGTCCGCGTTAATGACGATTTCCAAGGCACCATCCAAGACCACCATGACCCCGCGCGACTCGGCGATGGGGGCAAGGTCCTCCACCACCTGTCGCGTGAGCACGCCGAGGTCCACCGGGACGATCTTCCCGGGAGGCTCAAAGGCTTCCGCGAGTTCGCGAACCATCTGGACGATGGTGGCCAGCTTTTCCGCCGCGGCCAGAGCTTTCTCGGCGGCCTTGCGGTACTCCGCAGCGCTTTTACACTTCAGGAGAGCCAACTCGAGCGTGCCGCGGCACGCCGTCAGCGGCTGGCTTAACTGGTGCGCGATGGCGTGGAGGATCCACGGCAGGGATTCATGGTCTTCGGGGGGTGCAACGGATTCTCCACGGCTCGGGCCGGCCGCCTCCACCCTCACGCCTGACGCCGGTTTAAGTTGCTCAGTTTTCATTTCCGTGTTTCTGCTCGGCAGGGCCGAACTGGTAGCCCACGCCGCGAATTGTGTGGATCAACTTGCGGTCAAATCCCGCGTCAATTTTGTTCCGCAAGTAGTTGATGTAAACGTCCACGACATTGGTCATGGTGTCGGAGACATAGCGCCAGACATGCTCGATGATCATGGCGCGGGTCACGCACTGGCCGGAATGCCGCACCAGAAACTCCAGGAGCGCGAACTCCCGCGGCGTCAGCGCGATTGTCCGATCTCGCCGACGGACGGATCGGGCGACCCGGTCGATCTCCAGATCGCCAACGCGCATGATCATTTCGTTGCCGGCGCGCCGTCGGCGAGTGACCGCCCTGACGCGCGCCGCCAATTCAGAGAAAGCAAACGGCTTCGACAGATAATCATCGGCCCCGCAGTCCAACCCCTTTACCCGGTCTTCCACCTGACCGCGGGAAGTGAGGACTAGTACCGGTGGAGAACCCCCGCTTTCACGAATGGCGCGAAGAACGTCCAGGCCGTCCCGGCGGGGAAGATTCAAGTCGAGAATCACGAGGTCGTAGTCCGCATCCTGCGCCAAATGCTGCGCTTCGTCCCCATCCTCCGCCAAGTCAACCGAGTGGTTCTCAGACTCCAGGCCTTGGCGAATGAACTCGGCCACGGGTTTGTCATCTTCAACCAAAAGGATTCTCATGACCCAGGATGAAGGCCCGTCTTTGCCTGCTTTCCAGCGGCACCTCCGGCTTTCCCCTTTTCCCCCAGCTCTCCTAATGAATCACTCCTTATTTCGGCAGAATGTTGGGGCGACATGATGAGGATTGTCCAAGGCTGGCGATGTGAACCAAAGCGCTCGAAGATCGACAGAGCGGCAGCCCCGCCGGGCGCGGGTGGTACATGGCGCTGAAGGTCGGGTAAGGGTAGGGGCCGAATATGGTACTGAAGTATTGCAGGCAGTTCATCAGCTCCGCCAGAACGAAATCTTCTTTGAGCACGACCAGGTGCGCGGGCAAAGAGTGGAACTCGACCGGAAAGCCCGTGGTGGCGATCCGTTCGACGTGGCGCTCGAAATCGCCCACCCCGAACGTGGCCATGGGGACCGGGGAGTCAACGCGCCATTGCGAGATCATTTCCGAATCGCCCCCGGGAATCAGCTCCTCCCGCACTCGGGCGCCGACCGCCGCGATGCGATATTTCTTGCGATGATGGAATGTCAGGTCGAAGGCGGAGCGGTGTAGATATCCATGGCGTGGGTACCATTCGGTGGTGACGCGGGGGTAAAAGCAGTCCGCGATGGTCGGACTATCGAACATGAAATCACCCTCGTATTCGATCACGATGGCGAACTTCTCGCCCTTGGCGCGCGGCGCGGGCAACAGCAGCGTAAACCCACCTTCCCATTCTTCCTGGACCGCCTCCACGAGCGAGCCGTCCGCAAAGCGCGCGGCCTTGACGCGCAGCGCTTTCTTCAGCCGCTCGGAGTCGTGCTCGCCCAGCGATTCGTTCAAGCGCAGTGGGATCGCCCGCAAAGCGTCTTTGGCCGCGACGAAATCCATGCGCGCGCTGACCTTGAGGATCTTGCCGGGATTGCGTACATCGATATCCATCGTGTAGCGGGGGATTGCAACCTGGTCCTCCACGTCGGAGTACTCGACCCGCCCCCGCTCGAAATCGGCGAGACTGTAGAAAGCCATCCAGACGTCGTTGCCCGCGAGCGCGCCGCGGTGCTGGAAGATCAGCCCTTTCTCTCCCCCATTGATGTCGAAGGTACCAACCGGTATTCGCGCCTGATGGTCGAACAGAAACGTAAACCGGTCTCGCTGGCCCTTGTCGAACTGGGCAAGAAAGAACCCGGGATTCTCCGCATTCAGGATCGAGATGGTGAGGCGCGCGGCAAGATTCGCCCCCGTCTCCCGCAGGAGGCGAGTCTGGATCTCCGTCGCCAATTCCTGAGCCTCCCGGGGCGCAATCGCCGACGAAACGTTCTTGCCGATGAGGTCAAACGTGTCATCGGAGAAGCGCAAGACCGCCGTGCGAAAGTTCGACTCGACCGCAGTTGCCTTGAGTATCCGTTGCAGGTTTTCGCGCTCGAACTCGATGGGCGGGACCTCGGCGCGGAACGTTCCATTCCCCTGAAAGACGGCTCCTCGAACGCGTCCTGCCACCGGCGCTTCAAAATAGAACCGGCCGTTGAAAACCATGGTGACCCGATCGCGCTTCAGCTCCAGATTCTCGGCCACGGCGCTGCCGCCGGTGAGTTCGAAACGCTGAAGAGCGCGGTAAACCTCGAGCCCGGCGGGAGCTTGATCCTGGCCTGGCAAGGGGGCAGTCAAGACTAAAAGCAAGGCGACGCAGAGCATTCGGGAAAGGGTTGAATAGCGCGCAGGATTCATCGGTCCCCCCGGGAAAATGGTGGAGTGGGAGCGAAGCCGGTTCGCTTGGGCAGTTCCAAGGATGGCAATTATTCCCTATGCACCCACCCCTGTCAAGTTGGGCGGGCGTGGCATCACGTGCCGCCTGAAGAAATCGTCAGTCGCATCCAAAGGGGCGCAGGAAATCAGGTCGTGACTCAGAGTCGCAGGCGCTTCACCACAAATGGAGGCGGATGCCTTGAAGGACTAACGCCGTCGTGATAGAACTCTCGACGCGTCGCACTAGCGTCCTTCGGATGTCGGAAGCCAGGGAGAGAGCAAATCGCATGTTCACACGAATCGCATTGATGATCTTCCTCCTTACGGCTGCTTTCGCCCGGTCCGCTTCCGCCCTTTCCAGTCCGACGACAATCAATCCTGCGCTGCTTCGCCAGGTCTGGACGGCACGGTGGATTGCGCATCCCGACGGGCCGCGGCGGGAGTTCGGGGTGTTTCATTTTCGCAAGACGTTCTCGCTCGAAAAACTCCCACCACGGTTCATCGTCCACGTGAGCGGCGACAACCGCTACGAGCTCTACGTGAATGGCGCGCGCCTTGTAGCCGGCCCCGCCCGTGGCGATCTTTTCCACTGGCGCTTTGAGACGGTGGATCTTGCGCCACACCTGCGCGTGGGGAAAAACGTGCTCGCCGCAATCGTGTGGAATTTCGCTGAGCAGGCGCCCATGGCGCAAATGACGAATGAAACCGGATTCCTCCTCCAAGGCGATGGGGACACCGAGCGGATCGCCGACACGGATCGCACCTGGCGGTGCTTCCGCAACCAGGCGTTGACGATGCTGCTCTGGGACCCGCGCAAAGTTGACGGTTACTTTGTGGTGGGCCCGGGAGAAAGCTGGGATGGGGCCGCGTATCCGTGGGGCTGGGAGAGGATGGACTTCGATGATTCTGGCTGGAAGCCCGCCCACGAACTCGACGCCGCGGCGCCCCGCGGCAGCCAGGACAGCCACTCCCGTTGGATGCTCGTCCCGCGCCACATCCCGCTGATGGAAGAAAACCCAGAGCGCTTTACAAGGATCGTGCGCAGTTCCGGTGTGCAGGTTCCGGCCGACTTCGTTGAGGGCCGAGCGCCCGTGAGGATCGCCGCGAATTCACAAGCCGTGATTCTGCTCGACCGCGGCCATCTCACCTGCGCCTATCCCGAGCTGGCGGTCAGCCGCGGGCGCGGCGCGGTGATTACCCTGGCCTACGCGGAATCCCTCTACAAGGGCCGCGAAAAAGGCGATCGCAATGAGACCGAAGGCAAGCAGATGCGCGGCTACGAAGACATCTTCCGCCCCGACGGCGGCGCGCATCGCCTGTTCCGCCCGCTCTGGTGGCGCACCTACCGCTATTTGCAGATCGATGTGCGCACTGGCGCAGACCCCCTGGTGCTGGAAGACATCCGCGGACTGTTCACAGCCTATCCCTTCGTCCAGCGCGCGCGATTCGAAAGCGACGATGCGACCGTGAACAAAATCTGGGAAGTGGGCTGGCGCACTCTGCGCCTCTCCGCCCACGAGCATTACACCGATTGCCCCTACTACGAACAGCTTCAGTATATTGGCGACACGCGCATGACCGCGCTCATCTCGCTTTACACCTCGGGCGACGACCGCCTGGTGCGCAATGCCATCCAATTGTTTGACGACTCGCGCACGTCCGATGGCCTGACACAAAGCCGCTATCCTTCCTTTCTCCCTCAATACATTCCTCCCTATTCCCTCCTTTGGATCGGCATGTTGCACGACTACTGGCGCTATCGCGGCGAGGAAGCCTTCGTGCGCCAGTTTCTCCCCGGGGCGCGCGGCGTGCTCCAATGGTTCGAATGGCGCATTTCGCCCTCGGGGCTCCTCGGTCCGCTCGAATGGTGGAACTTCGTCGATTGGGTTCCGGAATGGAAGTCCGGGGTTCCGCCGCTCGATGCCGACGGCCAGTCCTCGATTCTCAGTCTGCAATTCGCCGCGGCGCTGCGGGAAGGGGCGGAGCTGGAATCCGCCCTGGGCCTTCCGGAGCGTGCGGAGCACTACCGCGCGTTGCGGGCGAAAATCATCGATGCCGTGCGGCACTATTGCCTAGCCGAATCGCGCCGGCTCATTACCGACACGCCCTCCAAGAAACACTTCAGCCAGCACGCCAACGTCCTGGCCGTGCTGGAGGATGTGATCCCGGCGGAAGACCAACCCAGGGTGATGAAGACTGTCCTCGCCGACCCGACGCTCAGCCAGGCGACTTACTATTTCCGCTTCTATCTCCACCGTGCGATGAAAAAGGCGGGACTCGCGGACGCCTACCTCAACCAGCTCGAACCGTGGCGTCGGATGCTCGCCCTGGGCCTCACGACCTGGGCGGAGAATCCCGAGCCCACGCGTTCTGATTGCCACGCCTGGAGCGCACATCCGAATTTCGACTTGCTCTCGACCGTCGCCGGTATCGAACCCGCCGCCGCCGGCTTCCGCCAAGTCCGCATCGAGCCGCACCTCGGCCCCCTGACGCGTCTGACAGCCTCGCTCCCCCTTCCGCAAGGGGACATCACCGTCTCCTACCAGCGTAACGGCGACAACTTGATTGCCGATGTGACGCTTCCTGAGAATCTTAAGGGCTCATTCCTCTGGCGCGGGAAGGAGGCCGCGCTAGTGGGCGGCAGACAGCATTTGGAGTTCTAAGGTGGCCCCGGGCTTGCGCGCGACATGCCTCCACGAAGGGAGGCGTTGGTTCCCGGGTGACACGGTATAATCCCTTCGTCCACGACGACCCCAAGGCGAGAACAGGAGTCCCGCTATGCGAACGAAGTCGATCGTGACGGTCGCCTTTGTCATGATTATGGGCCAGCTCGCCGTAAGGGGCCTCGCAAATCCTCCTGAACGGAACGCGCAGGGCTTGACCCTCACGGTCGGCCACGCCGAGGCCGACATCATCGGCACGGAAAACGTTGCCATCCAGCAGGCCATTGACCGTGTCGCGGCGGCGGGCGGCGGGACGGTGCTCATCAAGGCGGGAACCTACACTCTGAACAATTCCGTCCGGTTGGCGAGCCACCTGACGCTCAAGGGCGAAGGCCCTGACAAGACGATTCTCAAGCGCGCCATGGGCGTGCGCAGCCGGCTGAAGCTCGACGCGGATTACGGCGAATTCATCGCCACGGTGGAAGACGCGAGCCATTTCGCCCCCGGCATGGGGGTGGTGGTTGTGGACAAGCTCTCCCGCTCCGGGTGGACGCCCAGCGTCCGCACCATCACCGCCATCGAGGGGAACACGCTTCGTTTTGACCGTTTCCTGCAGATGGACTACGCAGTGGATCAGGACGGCATGGTCTTCAACACTTTCCCGCTGATCGCCGGTTACGAAGTCGAGAACGTGCGGGTCGAGGAACTGACCGCCGACGGCACACGCACCTCGAGCGAGGCACTCGATGGCTGCCAGGCCGGCGCCATCTATTTCTTCCACTCGCGCAAGGTCCACATCCGCAACGCCGTCGCACGCAATTATCCCGGCGACGGCATCAGCACCCAATTTGTCGAGGAGCCCATCATCGAGAATTGCGAGGCTTACGGCAATGCCATGCTCGGGATTCACCTCGGCACGGGCGCGCTGCGCGGCCTGGTGCGGCACAACCGCGCGCACGATAACGACGAGGACGGAATCTTCCTCTGCTGGCGCGTGCAGCATGGTCGCTTCGAGGACAATCAGAGCTGGGCCAATGGCCGCGACGGCATCTCGCTCGGCCATAAGGATACTGACAACACCTTTCTCAAAAACCTGGTGAGCGGCAACGCGCGCGCGGGCATCTACTTCCGCCAGGAAAACGAATCCAATGCCGCGCACCGCAACACCTTCCGCGAGAACACCATCGAGGACAACGGGCGCCCCGGGGCACCCGGCTACGGCGTCCGGATCGAGGGCGCGACGCGGCATATTCGGCTCGAGTCCAATACCATCCGCGACACGCGGCCCCCTGACCGGGCTACCCAGCACACGGGCATTTACATCGGCCCCCATGCCGACTTTATCGTCTCCCGGCAGAATATTTTCTCCGCAAACCTGAAGCGCGCCATCGACGACCATTCTGTAGGCGGTAATAACCAGATCGAACAGCCGACCGCGCATCGGTAGCAGTCGCACCTTGGGGCAGCCGGGAATGACGAAAGGCCGAGACCTCTCGAGTACATCTCCCGTTCGCCCACATCGGTGGGGCGACCAGACAGGGTTTCGGGACTTGAAAGTCCCCCATTGTCAGGAGCGGTTAAGGCGGGGACCGTGAGTGATTAGGATGGATGGCGTCCCCGGCGGGATTTGAACCCGCGTTACCGCCGTGAAAGGGCGATGTCCTGGGCCGGACTAGACGACGGGGACGGTGGCGTCAAGAGAAACCCGGATCGCGGGGGTTGATAGTCGTTGGCACCCTACCCTCCGCGGTGGGCCGCGAACCACTCACACGAAACGACCCATACTATCCAAGCTTACGCACGAGGCATGAGGCGACGCGCCGAGCGCGCAACTTCACCCTCGACGACTTCCACAGCCGGCAAAATCTCTCGCCGCCCAATCCGACATCCTAGCAGCGGACCTTCGGCAGTGTCAAACCTTCTTGGTTTTTTGAAATTGCCTTCCTATCGCGCATCCCCTTGCGGGGTTGAAGCGTGTGTTGGAACAGGAGAGATGACGGCCCACCATCTGACCGGTTGGCGGGCACGTTGCCATGGCGAACCGTCGCCGAAGGGGTTTGCGTCAGGAGTTCATGTCGGCTTCGGTCCCCTATTTCGATGTGTTGCATCGCATCAAACAGGCTCACAAACACTACAGACTTATTGTCCCCTTTTCGCGCTCGGAATCCCACCAGCGTTGCGTGGGTCATGCGCGCATTCCGATCGAAACTGAGCTCCTTGGCGAAACTCGGTCGGATTATTGAGCGCTTGGACGTCAAAGTGCTAGGATAAAGGGGAAATCTGAATAGGACCTTCGGGGCAGGGTGAGGGAAGCGCAGCAGCTTTCCCAATTCCCGATCGGCGGTAGAGCCCGCGAGGGATGAAGTGCAATGACGAGTGACCAGTGACAAGTGACGAGCAGAAAAGTCGAGTCCAGTTGCTCTTGCTTGTCACTCGTCACTTGTCGCTCGTCACTGTCTTTCCCACGATCCGGTGAAACTCCGGGGCCGACGGTACAGTCCGGATGGGAGAAGGTCTCGGTGGAATTCCGCATGCCGAACGGGTTTGCGCCTCTTCGAGGTGCGACCTAAGGCGCAGCGGGACCTCCCTTTTGTCCCCCCCGCCCCGAAAAAGGGGCGTCTCAATTGGTCACCACCACTCGCAGAAGCCATCCGCAACCGCGGTTGATCATCGTGGCGGTCATCATTTTCGGCTGTTTGTCTCATCCTCTGCTCGCCCAGAATTGGAATAGCAGTCTTGAAGGTTCGGTCTTTGATCCCACCGGCGCCGCCATCCCGGAAGCCGAAGTCACCCTGCGAAACTCGGCCACAAGCCTCACTCGATCCGGCCGGACGAATGCGCGAGGCTACTACAGCTTTCCTCTGCTCCCCGTGGGGACGTACGAACTCGAGGTCGCCAAGCGTGGGTTCTCTTCCAAGATGGTTTCCGGGCTCCTCCTCCAGGTGGGCCAGTCCGTGCGGGTGGATGTGAGACTGGAACTGGCCCGCGAGCAATCCGTGATTCGGGTGGAAGCACGGCCGCCGCTGATCGAAACGGCCACGCCCGCCCTCGGCGACGAGATCGACCACCAGCGTGTGGGCCTGCTCCCCCTCAACGGGCGGCAGTTTTCCCAGCTTGCCTTGCTTGCCGCGGGCGCCACCCCTCCCTACCCCAATGGCTCGTCGCAGCAGTTCAACACCGCCGCCCTGGGGATTGGATTCTCGGTGAACGGCCAGCGTGCCGAGCGCAACAACTTCTCGCTTGACGGTATCACGCTGATGGAACCGTTTGCTTACAGCCTCACCGTGAATCCCTCCGTCGATGCCATTCGCGAGTTCCGCGTCGTCGAGAGCTCCTACTCGGCCGAGCAGGGAATCACCTCGGGCGCGCAGGTCAACATTGCGTCGCGCTCCGGCACGAATCGTCTCTCCGGCACGGCCTATGAGTTTCTCCGCAACAGCGCACTCGACGCGCGCAACTTTTTCGATGATCCGCGCCGCGAGATTCCGCCCTTCCGTCAAAACCAGTTCGGCGCAAGTCTTGGCGGGCCGCTCCGCCGCAACCGCACATTCTTTTTCTCCAACTACGAAGGGCTGCGTATCCATCAGAGCATCACCAACACGACGCTGCTTCCGCCCGCGGAATTGCGGCAGGGCGACTTCAGAGGGATCAATCCCCTCACCGGCCAGCCCTTTCCGCCCCTCATCAATCCCCAAACCGGCCAGCCGTTCGACGGTAATATCATTCCTGCATCGCAGATCAGCCCGCTCTCCCGCGCCGTGCTGAAACTGATCCCGCTTCCGAATCAGGCCGAGGCCGCGCCCGGCGCGAATAATCACATCAACGTTGGCCTGCGGCGCGTTGTGACGGACCAGTTCCTGTTCCGTCTCGACCACCAACTGACGCCGCAGCATCAACTTTTCAGCCGCTTCCTATTCTTCGATAGCGAACAGCTATTTCCCTTCGTGCCCAACACGTTTGCCCAGAATCCGCCCGCGCCGCCGGGCTTCGGGACGAACAAGGACGACCGCGGCCGCAACCTGGGCCTCGGTATCACCTCGGCTTTTCGTCCCACGCTCATCAACGATTTCCGCTTCGGCTACGCCTATTTCCTCGGCACCAAGGCGGCTGAGAATATCAACAGCAACTTCCTCCAGGAACTGGGCATCGCGCGCGCCCCAGGCGCAACCAATCGCGGCATCCCGGCCATCAACGTTCCCGGCTACGCCGACATGGGCGACAGCGATATCTTCCAGCCCTTCGTCCGGCGGAATCACACCTTCCAGTTCACGGACAACCTGGTCTCAGTCAAGGGCCGACACACGCTGAAGGTTGGCGCCGACCTGCGTCGCCTGCGACTCTTCTATCTGGTGGAGGATTTTGGACAGGGCGTCTTTTCTTTCAGCGACGGCTTCGGCTCGGTCTCCGGAAATGCCTTCGCGGATTTCCTGCTCGGCCGGCCGTTCCTCTCCTTTGCGCAGGCCGGCAACTCCGGCGGCAACGACCGGCTCAACTATTTCGGCGCCTACGTGTCGGACGAGTTTCGCCTCAGTCCGCGTTTGACCCTCACCTATGGCCTGCGCCAGGAGTTTTTCTCTCCCCCCACCAACGCTGATGGCCGCGCCTCCATTCTCGATCCCTCGAATGCCACCCGCTTTATCATCCGCAACGAGCGAGGCCAGGCTGCTGGCCTCCTGAGCGACCCTTTCGTCCAGCAGTTGCAAAACAGGTTTGGGCTCCAATTCATCACGTCGCAAGAAGCGGGATTGTCGCCATCGCTGATCCAACCGGATTGGGCGGGCTGGGCGCCACGCTTCGGCTTCGCGTATGACCTGACCGGGAAGAGCACGACCACTCTGCGCGGGGGGATCGGCGTCTTCAACTCGCTCGGCGAGCTGGACTACGCGGCGGAGACGCGTTTGAGCGCGCCGATCACGGAGTTTCTTTTCGGCCTCGACCTTTGCCGCTTTTACGGCCCGGGCGCCTGCGGCCAGCCCTGGGCGCCGCCGCCATTGAGCTACGATCTGGCCTATCAGCTTGGGAATGCTCCGCCGGTGGCAGTGTCTTCTCCGCCCTTCCTGCGCAATGGCTACGTGTACGAGTGGACGCTTTCGTTCCAGAAACTCCTTAGTCCCACGACGGCACTTTCGATCAGCTACGCGGCAGCGGTCGCGCACAAGCTCCCTCGCCGGGCGCTGCAGAACCAGGGTGTGCCCAATCTCCCGGGCGAGCGACGCGGCTACCATCCGCAACCTGGCTCCAACCAGTTCGTGCGCGCCACGGATGTCAACTCCAACTACAACGCCCTGATTGCTCGTCTGGAGCGGCGCGTTGCGCGCGGGCTCTCGTTCGTGGCGGGCTACACCTGGGGGAAGTCCATTGACATGGCCTCCGGGCTAAATGGGACGAATCAGCCGCAGGACAATTACAACCTCCGCGCCGAGCGCGGGCTGTCGGACTTCGACGTTCGTCATCGATTCGTTCTTTCCAGCACGTGGGAACTGCCCTTCGGGTCGGGCCGGCGTTGGCTTGCGCAGGGTCTGGGCGCCAAGGTGCTCGGGGACTGGCAGTTCGCCAATATCCTCACGCTGCAGACCGGTCAGCCCATGACGGCGATCCTGCCGACAGCGCTCAGCGGCACCCAGTCGAACGGCACCGACCGCCCGGATCTCGTGGCCAACCCCAACTTGCCCGGAAGCCAACGCAGCCCGGAGCGATGGTTCAATGCGAACGCCTTCCGTATGCCGCCCGTCTACTTCGACGCGCTGGGCGCTTTCAGCATTCCAGGCAATGAAGGCCGCAACGTCATCACGGGTCCTGATTACAAAATGTGGGACGTCAGCCTTGAACGACGCGTGCGGTTCTCAGAACGCACTAACTTGGTTTTCCGCACGGACATTTTCAACCTGACGAATCACCCCAACTTCGACCGCCCTGGGCTGATCTTCGGCACCTCAAACTTCGCGCGCATCAGTTCCGCACAGAACTCACGCCAGATTCAGTTTTCGTTGCGACTGAACTGGTAGGTGCAGTCGTCAGAGGTGAGCCCTCAGCAGGGGGCGGAGGGCGAAGTTCGAGCGGGGACCTGGGGAATCTGACATCAAGAGCCCGCGTCAGCGGGCCCTGCCACAACCAGCCTCAATTCTCTATAGCCGCGCCATGCATTTCTTATCGCAGCTCACTACGGCCGTAGGGATGAGCGAGCAAGCCTTCAGGTCGGCGACGCGCAGGCAGCCGAATTCTGCTTCCTGCTGATCGGCCAGAACCACTGCACGCACCTTGACCTCTGGGCAGTAGACCGACCTTTGCCGCAGTCCGGGCCCCCACTTCCAAATGGCGTAGCCGGCGACGACCCAGGCGAGCAGGACCCCCATAGCTTCTACAACGATGATTTCACTCATGGCTCAGTCCTTTCGTCCGCGAGGGTTGGACGGCTGGTCCCGTATCGGGTCCTTACCTTGGCCTCAGGGTAGTCCCTCAAGACCCGAAATGCAAGCCTGTTATCGCATGGAGAGGAGTGGCGCCTACTTGTAGAGGTGGGCGACGTACTTCTCGTAGCCGTTGTACAGTCTGGTGGGCACGACCTCGCCGGTTTCGACCAACTGCTCCTGCGCCTGCGACCAGCGGGGGTGAGGTTTGCCGGGATTGACATTAGCCTCGAAGTCGTATTCGTTGGGCACAGCCGTATTCCAGAAGGTTGCAGGCCTTTTCTCCACAAACTCAAACCGCGTGATGGCCTTGATGCTCTTGAAGCCGTACTTCCACGGCGTGTGGAGGCGGAGGGGTGAACCGTTCTGGTTAGGGAGGATCTTGCCGTAGGCGCCGACGACCATGAACGCCAGTTCGTTATAGGCTTCCTCCATTGTCAGACCCTCATGGTAAGGCCAATAGGTGGACCACGTCCCCTCGCGCTGGCCCGGCGCCTGGGCCGGCCGGAAAAAACTCACCATGCGAAGGAAACGCGCTCGGGACGTGGGCTTGGCCAGTTCGATGAGCTTCTTCACCGGGAAGCCGATCCACGGAATGATCACCACCCAGCGCTCCACGCAACGGAGGCGATAGACGCGCTCTTCCAAGGTCATCTGCTTGATGAGGTCGTCAATTTCGATCTTGAACGGCTTTTCGATGTGTCCTTTGAATTCGATCTGCCACGGCCGCGGCTCGAAGTCTTGCGCCACCTTCCAGACCTGGTCTTTAGCTTCCGTGAACTCGTAATAGTTGTTATAGCCGGTGGCGATGCGTTCCCTCGTGATGGGCCGGTCGGTTTTGTACTCCGGATTGCGCGGTGCGACCAGAGGGGCAAGTCCGCGCTTCGCCCCGGCCGTAGCGGCCGGTGAGCCTCCGAGCGTGCCAGGGCGGATCAGCCCCCCCACCAGGCCTGCTGAAGCGCTGGCCAGGAACTTGCGCCGGTTGAGATAAACGTGTTCCGGCGTGACCTCGCGCTCCGGGATCTCCCATCCCTTGGGAATCTTGACTAACATTTTCTGCTCCGCCCTGACCCGATGCACGTGATTCTATCACCGACTGTCCGGTCCTTCCACCGTACATTCAACCCAATTTCGCAGTTTCTCAAATAGCGGGGTTCGTTACATGACAGGCAGGGATCGCTCACGATGTGTCCCGGAAAGAACGGTAGGGGCAGGTTACCGCTGGCAACCATCAAAGCACCCGGCGGTGCCAGTACTCGCGGAAGGTGCGCACCTGATCGCCGTAGAAGTCGGCCAACATCATACCGGCAAGTTCGCGGTGTTCCCCGCTGAGCTTGTCCTGGTAGCGGCACGTCCACTCTGCGACCAGCGTGTACCGGTGGTGGAACGAGTTTCTGACGTCGAAGTGGATGTCCTCCTGCTTTCCTGTCGCAGCCTGCCAGTACGCCCGGATAGCTTCGCGCCCGACGATGGCTTCGCCGAAGGGATTCTCCCAGTAATGCGCGTCGCGGGTGAAGAGGCTCGCCGCGAGGTCAGCGTCGCGCGTCTCCCAAGCTTCCTTGTAGCGCGCCAGGAAGTTACGGGCGGTGGACACGGTGAGACGTCGGGAAGGCTCCTTCCCGCGGGTACGGTTCGACAGCCGGGATTTTGCCATGGCTCCTCCCCCAAAGCCCAAATCGTCATACCGAATCTACCGCAGGGGCGCGGAGCAAATAAAGCACGGTGTCGGCACCGGCCGGGATAGGGATGACTGGGAAAATCCTATCCCGCGGGGGAGAGGGTAGCCGGAATCAGCCTTCCTTCGGCTCTCTTCTGCTGCGAAAGTGTGTCCCGACCCGTCAGGAAGGGTGAGGGTCGGGCTAATTCGCGAGCCGCGCGGACTGCCAGGCCACCATCTGCCACTGGCCCTTACGCTTCACGTAGACATCGAGGAAGCGGATTTCGACACTGCTCTCCTGACCTTTGACCTTCGCTCTCACACGCGCGCGTCCCGCAACCACCGCCGTCGTGCCATAAACGCGCACTTCGAGTACGTCCGGCTTGATCTCCTTGTATTCCAGCTCGTGGCTGCGCAGCGAGCTGATGAATTCGGATTTTGTCTGCGTCCAGCCGGTCGAGTGCGAATAACTCATGTCCGCGGCAAGCAGGGTCTCGAGGGTCGCGAAGTCCGCCTCCACCATGGCCTTGAACCGGCGCATCTCGAGCTCCTCGATCAATCTCTCGACCTTGCCCTTGGGCGCAGCCGCGGCGAAGGTAGCGCCCATCCCCAACCACCATGCGGCCATGCCAATAACAATAACTGCACGAAATCGCTTCATGCTTTCCCTCCCTTCCGGCGGATGTACAATAGCGCGCCTAAGGGACAGGAGTCCACCATCATGAACCGACGAACATTTCTCCAGCACACCGGCTTGGCCCTTGCTGCCTCGATGGCGACGGCGCAGGCCGCGCGCCAGAGGGCCAAGGTGCAAGTGATGACCGTGCTCGGGCCGCTCCCCGCGCGAGGCCTGGGTCGCGTCCTCATACACGAGCACGTGATGGTGGACTTCATCGGCGCCGACCAGGTTACGCCCGCGCGCTACAACGCAGATGAGGTTTTTGCCAAGGCCCTTCCCTTCCTCGTTCAAGCGAAGGCTGCCGGTTGCGACACGCTGGTGGAATGCACGCCCGCTTATCTCGGGCGCGATGCGGCCCTCCTGCGACGCCTGGCGCGAGCGAGCGGACTGCATATCGTGACCAACACCGGCTTCTACGGCGCGGCCGATGACAAGTACGTCCCGCGTTTCGCCTACACGGAGACCGCCGATGAGCTGGCCCTGCGCTGGGTGCGCGAATTCGAGGATGGGATCCCGCCCGATAATGTTCGTCCCGGCATCATGAAGATTGGCGTGGACCCCGGTCAGCTTTCAGAGATTGATGCCAAGCTGGTGCGAGCGGCGGCTCGCTGCCACAAGCGCACGGGTCTTGCCATCGCCGCCCATACCGGCGATGGCGTTGCCGCCCTGGCGGAATTGGAAATTCTCAAGGAGGAAGGCGTCGATCCCTCGGCCTTCATCTGGGTGCACGCGCAGAGCGAAAAAGACCCGAGCATCCACGAACGCGCTGCCCAACAGGGCGCGTGGGTGGAATTTGACGGCATCTCGTCGAAGACGATTGACCAACATGTCGAGCTGGTCATGCACATGAAACGCGCGGGACTGCTCCGGCGCGTCCTGATTTCGCAGGATGCGGGCTGGTATCACGTCGGCCAGCCGGGCGGTGGCGAGTTCCGCGGCTTCGAGGGCCTCTTCACGGAGTTCCTCCCGGCTTTGCGTAAAGCTGGCGCCACGGAGAAAGACATTCAGACGCTGCTGGTCCGGAACCCTGCCGGGGCACTGGCGCTTCGCGAGCTTTGAACCGTTCCCGCAGCAAGCCTCGCGAATTGCTCTTCCCAGCTCACCATTCACTTCGCCCCATGTTCTGCATCAGGAGCGCGAGTGTAGCGGAACCGCGGATGCTATAATGACTGGTTTTGAGGCTTGCGCGATGAGGTCGCTATGTTCAGCGTTTTCTTGTGGCTGGCTCTAATCCTGTACGCGCTGGGGATTCTGCGGACCGTCCCGTCGGTTATCCGGCGGCGGCCGGCGCTTTCGCCGGGGGCGCTCGTCGCGCTGGGGCTGGGGTTGCTGGCGCACGCTGTGGCCATCGCCATTGAGACCGCGGAGCTCCACCGCCTGCCGGTGATTGACGTCCGCAGCGCGTTATCCTTCTTCTCCTTTCTCGTCACGGCGGCTTTTTTCTTTGTCTACTTGCGCTATCGGGTCGTGGCGCTGGGCCTGTTTATGCTGCCGCTGGTGTTTGTCTTCACCCTGATTTCGGCGGTGCAACCGGAGAGGACGTCTGCTGATCCGGCCTTTCGCGGCGGCTGGCTCCTGGTGCACATAGCCTCGGTCTTTTTGGGTTACACGGCATTCCTTCTGACCTTTGTCGCCGCCGTCATGTATCTGTTCCAGGAGCGCGAGTTGAAGTCCAAGAAGCCGCGCTCGTTTTACTACCGTTTACCGTCACTGGAACTTTGCGACGAGCTGTATTCGCGATCGCTGATGGCCGGGCTTCCATTCCTGACCCTGGGCATCCTGACGGGCTTCGTCCGGGCCAGCCGGACATGGGAGGGGCCGTGGGAGCTGGATCCGAAGATCCTGGCCTCGATGGTGACCTGGGTGATTTACCTGGTGCTGTTCTCGACGCGCCTGAGCGGTCTGTGGCGGGGGCGACGCAGCGCCTACGTGGCCGTCTTTGGCTTCGCGGCGATGATGGTCACATTCCTGGGCGTGAGTTTCCTGAGCGGGCCGCATGGCTTAAAGCCCGAATTGGGACCGCGGCCTTAGGACGGACGGGATTCGGATTTCGGAGTTCGGGATTCGCGAGAAGACGGTTCAGAGAGAGTTCTCCTGCCGACCCCGCATCCCGCATGCCGGCAATTGCTATGAATTTCCTGCTGCTGGGAGTCAATCATCGCACGGCGCCGGTGGAGGTGCGCGAGCGGATGAACATCGCCGAATCGGACCTCGGACTCGCCGTTTCCGATCTGGTGCATCGTGCCGGGATCCTCGAAGGGATGATTCTTTCCACCTGCAATCGGGTTGAAGTCGTCGTCAACGCCCAGGACCAAGTGGACGCCCAGCCCATCCTTCGCGGATTTCTGGCGGATTTCCATCATTGCGACCTGAGCGCCTACGAGAAATACCTCTATTGGCACCGCCAGCACGAGGTTGTACACCATTTGTTTCGGGTCGCCTCCAGTCTCGATTCGATGCTGGTGGGCGAACCCCAGATTCTCGGCCAAATGAAGCGGGCGCACGCCATCGCCCGCGAAGCAGGGGGACTGGACGGCCTGCTGGATGAAGTCCTCATGCACGCCTTTACGGTGGCCAAGCGCGTGCGGAACGAAACCGCCATTGGCAGCGCGGCGGTTTCCGTTTCCTACGCCGCCGCCGAGCTGGCGAAGAAAATCTTCGGCCCCCTGGCCGGCAAGACGGTTTTTGTCATCGGGGCGGGGAAAATGAGCGAGCTTGCCGCCAAGCACCTGATGCGCAGCGGCGTCAGCAGCATCCTAGTCACCAATCGCACGCACGAGCGTGCCGTCGAACTGGCCCGGGCGTTCCATGGCACGGCGATCCCCTACCGCGAACTGCTCGACCATCTCGCCAAAGCGGACATCGTCCTCAGCTCCACGAGCGCGCCGCATTTTGTCGTCACCAAGGAGCAGGTGGAGAAGCTGCTCGCCGCGCGGCGCCATCGTCCGATGTTTTTTGTCGATATCGCCGTGCCGCGCGACATCGATCCCGCCGTTAATGAGCTGGATAACGCCTTTGTGTACGACATCGACGACCTTGAGCAGGTCGTGGACGCCAACAAGAAACAGCGCGAGCGCGAGGCTGTCTGGGCGGAAGAGATCGTGCAGCAGGAAGTCCAGAAGATGATGAAGCGCCTGGCGACGCGCGAGGTGGCGCCGACCATCCGGGCGCTCGAAGACCGGTTGAACCGCATTCGCGAGCTCGAACTCGAGCGCCATCGCGGGCGGCTGAACACTCTCACGCCGGAACAGCGCGAGGCGCTCGACGCGCTTACCAAGGGCATCGTGAACAAGATCCTTCATGGGCCGATCACCGAGCTCAAAAGTGGGGCCGGAGGACCAGAGCATGGACACCTTGTGCGACTCATTCGGAGAATGTTCGGCGTCGGGGACTAGAAGTGCGGGGCACAGTGGACAGTGGACAGCGGGCGCTCAGCATTGACGGCCGGAAAGGATCGCCACTCCCGCTTGCTCGTTGCTGTTCACTGCTCACTGTCGACTGTTCACTGCTCCTATGAAACTGACCATCGGAACGCGCGGCAGCCAGCTTGCCCTCCGTCAGACCAACTGGGTCAAGGACCAGTTGACCTCCGCCGGGCATGCGGTCGAGCTGCGCATCATCAAGACCACAGGCGACAAGATGCCGAACCTCCCGCTGACGGGATCAGGAACGAAAGGATTGTTCATCAAAGAGATCGAAGAGGCGCTGCTGGACGGATCGATCGATCTGGCAGTGCATTCCATGAAGGACTTGCCCACCGAACAGCCGGCGGGTCTCGCCGTGGCGGCGGTGCCCCTCCGCGAAGACGCCCGCGACGTGCTCATCTCCGCCAAGGGGGAGCGATTTGCCGAGCTCCCTGCGGGAGCGCGTCTTGGGACGAGCAGCTTGCGCCGCCAATCGCAATTGCGAAAACTGCGCTGCGACCTGGAGCTTATCCCCATGCGCGGCAATCTGGACACCCGGCTGCGCAAACTCGAACGCGGTGACTGCGACGCCATCGTACTTGCCGCGGCGGGTGTTCATCGCTTGGGATGGCGCGCCCGTATCACCCACTATTTTGCCACCGACGAGATTTGCCCAGCGGTCGGACAGGGCGCCCTGGCCATCGAATGCCGCGAGGACAGCGAGCCGGTCCGGCGCGCCTTAGAGCCACTCGATCATGCGCCCACACATCAGGCCGTGCGCGCTGAGCGGGCGATGCTCCGCCATCTGGGCGGCGGATGCCAGGTACCGATTGCGGCGCACGCCGTCGCCGAGAACGGACAGCTCCGGCTGATGGGCGTCGTCGCCGATTTGAAGGGCGAGGATGTGATTCGCGCCCGGGCTTGGGGTCCCATGGAGGACCCCGAGACTCTCGGGGCAACGGTCGCGGCCACGTTGCTCCGCCAGGGCGCCCGGGCGATTCTGGAGTCGATTAAGCACCCACTGTAGCGGCGGTCTGTGCCCGCCGCAATGGCGATCACAGAGGACGGTTGTTTTGATGCCAGGAAAGGTCTATCTCATCGGCGCCGGTCCGGGCGACCCGGGTTTGCTGACGCTGAAGGGTAAGGCGGTCCTCGAGCGGGCGGATTGTATCGTGTACGATTACCTGGCCAATCCAGCGCTGTTGCGGTTCGCGCGTCCGGAGGCGGAGTGCATCGGCGTGGGCAAGCACGGCACGCAGCCCCGGCTATCCCAGGAAGAAATCAACGAGTTGATGGTGAAAAAGGCGCGGGAAGGCCTGCTCGTCGCCCGATTGAAAGGCGGGGACCCCTTCGTTTTTGGCCGCGGTGGCGAAGAGGCGCGGGAACTCGTCAAGGCGGGGATCCCTTTCGAAGTGGTCCCGGGTGTCAGCTCTGGCCACGCCGTTCCGGCCTACGCGGGGATCCCGGTGACCCACCGCGAGTTGGCTTCCAGCGTGTCGTTCATTACAGCGCACGAGGACCCGGCCAAGGAAGTAAGCCTCGACTGGTCCCGGATTGCCGCCACCACGGGCACCCTCGTCCTTTTCATGGGCGTGACGCGAATCCGGGAAACCATACAGGAGCTGCTGGAGCACGGCCGGGATGCATCCACGCCGGTCGCGGTCATTCGCTGGGGGTCGCTGCCGGATCAGCAAGTGGTAACAGGTACGCTTGCTGAGCTGGCCGGGCGAGCGGAGCGTTTTCGCCCGCCCGCCATCATCGTCGTCGGGGAGGTCGTCAAGCTGCGGGATCAACTCAATTGGTTCGAGCAGTTGCCCCTCTTCGGCAAGCGCATCGTGATTACACGCGCGCGCGAGCAGGCCGGCGTGCTTCGCGAGATGCTGGAGGAGCTGGGTGCGGGCGTCATCGAAATCCCGACGATTGCGATTCGCGACCCGGTGTCCTGGGAGCCATTGGACGGCGCCATCCAACGTTTGGAGCAGTTCCACTACCTGCTCGTCACCTCCGCCAATGGCGTGCGGAGTTTCCTGCGGCGGCTTTGGGCGTGCGGCCGCGATGTGCGTGACCTGAAGGGTTTGATAATCGGCGCCATCGGCCCGGCAACGGCCGCCGAGTTCGCCAAGATCGGCATCAAAGTCGATTTCATTCCCAAGGAATATCGCGCCGAGGGACTGCTCGACTGCCTTGCCGGGCGCGACCTCCGGGGTCAAGCGTTCCTGATCCCGCGCGCCAAAGTCGCGCGCGACCTGGTCCCCCGCGTGCTCGCCGAGCGCGGCGCGCGCGTCGAGGTGGTGGAAGCCTACGAGACCGTCACCCCGGTGTTCGCCCCCGAAGAACTTGAGCGTCTGCTTACTCCGCCGCCGGACGTGATCACCTTCACGAGTTCCTCGACGGCGTCGAATTTCGCCCGGCTCTTCCCCGGTCAGCCGCTCTCCGCAGTTCTCCGCGGCACGGCCGTCGGCTCTATCGGCCCTATCACTTCCGCTACCCTCCGCAAGTTGGGGCTCGAAGTAACCTTTGAGGCCCGGCAGTCCACGATCCCCGGCTTGGTTGAAGCTATCGAGGAGTATTTTCGAGATTAGGGAGGGCTTGGTCGGAGGCTGGATGGAGCGCCTGCTCTCCCATGCCGAGGACAGGTGCAGACCGTTCGCTCCGGTCAAAATGCGACCGGCGCTCGGGATGACATCCCGACGTGGTTCCTCCAAGTCTGGCTAGAGATTGAACAATTCCCTCAGCTTGCGGGTCTGGGCCCGGCTGACGGGGATTTCGGTCTGTTTGCGGTCCTCCATTTTCAGTTGGTAGGAGCCCTTGAACCACGGCACGACTTCGCGGATGCGATTGATATTCACGAGATAGGAGCGATGGGGCCGCCAGAACGTGTTGGGATCGAGATTGCCTTGGAGCTCCTCGAGCGTGCGGAAATTGGATTCGCCCTCGATCTCGCGCGCCACGACCGTGATCACCCCGTCTTCAATGCTGGCGTAAATGATGTCGTCCGATTTGACCAGCACGAGGCGGCCGCCGCTCTTGACGAGCAGCTTCGAACTTTGCGGGAGCGGGCGCTCTTCCACCAATTGCATCAGGCGGTCGAGCTTCTGGGCGGCCGGGTCGGTACTTTCGAGTTCGCGCCGCACCTTGTTGATGGCTTTTTCCAGCCGGGCGCGGGCAAAGGGTTTAAGCACGTAATCGATGGCATTCACCTCGAAAGCCTGGACCGCGTAGTGGTCGTAGGCCGTGGCGAACACGACGTAGGGCAGGCGCACCTTCCGGTCGAGCAGCCTCTTGACGACCCCCAGCCCATCCAACCCCGGCATCTGCACATCGAGAAAAACAACCTGCGGGTTGAGTTCGCGGATCAGGTTCACCGCTTCAACGCCGTTCTTGCCCTGGCCTACCACCTCAACGTCGGGGAATCCCTTCAGTAGATAGGCCAGCTCATCGCGCGCTGGCTGTTCGTCATCGACGATAAGTGCCGAAATCTTCATGCCTACCTTCTCCTGCCTCGCCTGGCCGGTGCACCCCTTTGAGGTGCCACCAGTGTATCAGGGAGCCTTGCTTCCGTGCAGGCTGTGGACTTTGGGGCCACGGTGCAGTGATTGCTGAAAGCTGGCGGAAGAACCAGCCCTTCCTTCGCCCTCCGAGAGCCGGGACGGTAGTCCCCACCTAAGGGGACGGAGGGTGGAATCAAGGCGGGCTGTCAGGGAAGCAAAGTTATGGCCGCGCGAGGGGAGCTCCGTGATACCATTGCGTCAGCGCGTGCGGCCATGACCTGGCTCGCCCATGACGTTTTCGGGCCCAAGTTTAAAGATCACCAGGAGGTGCTGCCATGAAGAAAGGGCTAATGGTCCTCCTTCTCAGTGTGGGTGTTTCCATCGGCTTTGCCGGTGACGAGAAAAAGCCCGCGCCACCCGCCTGTCAGGATGAGGAAATGATGGTGGCCGACTATAAGAAAACCCTCAGCGAGCTGATCGCGACCGTG